>JAALOO010000545.1_pt1 | contig 32997 bp, 32 predicted proteins | sample 7257641 | NCBI WGS metagenome assembly JAALOO01 (sample SAMN14085613, study PRJNA598686) | mite metagenome | biome: ENVO:01001000; feature: ENVO:01001002; material: ENVO:01001226; isolation source: single female mite from University of Michigan culture on fish food culture... ...
AGTCAAGTCAAAGTGAGCAGCCGGTCAAGTAGATTTGCTGGAAATGTTAGGTTTAAGTTTAGTTTTAGGTTTATGTTTATGTTTTGGCTTTGGTTTAGGTCCAGGTATTGATTCAGATTTATTTTTAAGTCTTGGTCTAGGTCTAGGTCTAAATCTAGACCTAGGTTTAGGTTTAGGTTTAGGTTTAGGTTTAGGTTTAGGTCTAGGTTTAGGTTTAGGTTTGGGTCTAGATCTAGGTCTAGGTCTAGGTTTAGGTTTAGGTCTAGGTTTAGGTTTAGGTCTAGGTCTAGGTTTAGGTTTAAGTTTATGTCTAGGTCTAGGTTTAGGTTTGGGTCTAGATCTAGGTCTAGGTCTAGGTTTAGGTTTACGTTTAGGTTTATATTAGGTTAAGTTTAGGTTTAGGTTTAGGTTTAAGTCTAGGTTTGTTTATTGCCCCTACTAGATCCAGTCAAACCCGATGGATTTATATTTACAGTTTAAAATGTTGCCTATGTTATTGTTTTACAAAAAGTTTTTAATTTTGTTTTTCAAATCTAATATAATTATTTTTTAGTTTATTTGTTATTTGAATATTAAAATAAAAAATAACTTTAATTTTAGCAATAATAAAAATTGCATTTTTAGAGCAGAGATAACAAGTAAAAAATACAATCAACTAAAAATTAAAATTTAGGAAATACATAGGTTTAAGAGAACACTGCATAATCTGAGTTTATGCTGGCCCTGCTAGTAATTATTGTTAAATGTTGTTACCAGTTTAAAAAATTAAATTGAAAAGTTATATTTGAAAAAAACCAATTTAATCTTCACAAACTTGTTTAACATTTTTAATAATTAAAAAAATTATTTTTAAAAAATGTTTGATTAAACTGATTACTTTTTATTTAATATTTTCAAAACAAACCGCATTTAAAAGTTATTAGTTAATTAAAAAACTGATTGATTGTTTTTGAGTGGCTACTTTATTTTGACATATTGAATAACAAATCAATCACATTATTAATAAAGTTTTGATAAAGTATTTGAGTACTTAATTTAACTGATAAAAACAAGAAAATTTTATAAAAATTACTATTTTTTTAACAAATCTACGTTAACATGACAAAAATAATGTATTTTTATTTTGTTTTGTTTTTATTAAACGTCAAAAGTAGTTTTGTTTTGTGTAGCTTAAATAATAACAACACTGATTTTGATAAAGAAGTAATATCATTAGAAAAATTAATCAAAGAATTTATTTCAAAAAATGCTTTGCCATCTGTTGTAATGGGACTTTCTGTTAATGGTTTGACTAAATACAGAGAGGCATTTGGATTTGCAGATTTAGAAAACGCTGTTTCTGCAACAATACAAACTCATTACCGGCAAGCAAGCATTAGCAAAACTTTTACGTCGGCAATTTTGGCTGAAATCGTTGATAAAAAGTTAGCCAATTTTGATGACGCACTCAACAAACATCTTAACTTTTCAATATTTCCTCAAAAAACTTGGAAAAGTCAACCAGTAAAAATCACATTGCGACAACTACTTTCTCACACTGCCGGTCTTTACTCAACAAAAGACAATGAAGAGTTTGCCATTGTTAAAGAATACCACAATTTGACTGAGTATATTGCAAAACATAAAAACAAACCTTTGCTTTTTGAGCCCGGCCACGGCTACAGCTACTCAAATTATGGATTTCAAGTTGTTGGCGCCGTCATTGAAGCTATCACTGGACAGTCATTTTTGAAAGTTATGACCGATTTTCTTAAACGCCATCATTTGGATGAAACTTCCTTAGAGACCAGGCAATCTTTGATTAGAAATGCCGCTCAATACTACTACTTTAAAAAAGACCACTTTTATGAGAACATTCCCGCGCCTCTCTACGATGATTTAGTTATTGCGGAAAGCAACTGGGCATCAGGTGGATTAGTCTCTACAGTAGATGATCTCTTAAAATGGGGCAATTTTTTCATTGACTCTTTCAAAGGAAAAAACAACTGTATGTTTGTGTTTGGTAAATATTTTAAAAACTAATAACGTATTTTTATTATTAATTTAGCCTTTTTGAAACCTGAAACACTGAAACAATTGTGGACTCCCCAAACGGCCAACCTCTCAAGTGTAGACCACCACAATGACTACTGCCTGGGCTGGCACAAAGTTAGCCTGAACAGGAAAAACTATCCCACAAATCGATACCGTCATTACTTCAATCACAATGGCGGCTTGTACGGTGTCTTCACCAGCCTAATGGTCTTTCCCGAAGAGGAAATAGTCGCAGTGACGTTCATTAACAAGGGTGAAATGCCCATTGATCCACAAGTGATAATGCACCAAATGATTGAGCGGTTAGTTCCATTAGTGTAAAAAAGTTTTCATTTTCCTCAAATCTTCTTTTTGTTTGATTAAAAAACATATCAAACTTTTTTTGTCAAACTTTTTTTAACCTGGTAACCACTTTTTTATTGATCAAAAAAAGTAACCGTTACCAAAAAAATGTTGTAACAATTTTCCAGCTGAAGACGTCAGTAGTCAGTCTGTTTGCAGCAGTAGTCGGGCGCCCTTCTCGCCGATCATCATCGCCGCGGCTAGGGTGTTTGCATTGGGAATGGCCGGCATGACGGAGGCGTCCATCACCCGCAGCCCCTGCACACCGCGCACTCTGAGGTGTTCGTCGAGTGCACTGGCGTTGCCACTACTGTCACTGCCCATCGGCACGGTGGCACAGTCGTGCCAGTCGCTGACCGTCACCGACTGGGCGACGCAGGCCAGGTAGGTGAAGCACCGACTGAGCGGGCGGTCCGGGCAGAAGGCACAGCCGGGCACCGGCAGCGCCGAGTAGGTGAACAGCGACCGGGCGGCGGGCGTCTCGAAAAGCGCAAAGCCGATGCTCATCGCGGCGACCATCGCCGCCAGGTCCTGGCGGTCGCTGAAGAAGGCCGGGTCGATGAGGGGCGACTGGAGGGAGTCGCGGGAGGCGAGGCGAACCGTGCCCCTCGACAGCGGCCGGTAGTTGAGGAAGGTGAGGTAGAGGTGCCGTTCATTGTTCAGGTACTGCCGCAGGTACTGCCGCCACTCTGTCCGCCGGTCGGCTCGGTAGTTCTGCACGGCCGCCTCCAGCAGGGAGTCGGTGAAGACGGCGCCCGAGGTGAGCACCAGGTAGCCGTCCGGCCAGTCTCGGTCGCCGCTGACTCCCGTCGCAATGTACATCATCGCCACCGGTCGCTGGCGAAGCGGCCCACTCGAGTGGACGTAAAAGTCGTAGAGGTTGGGGATGGTCAGCCCTTGATTGTCAATGTTCCGCAGCAGGGTAATCTCCGACTGGTTGACCAGCGAAAAGTCCATCGGCACAGAGGCGTGCGACTGCATGCGGGAGCCCACCGCCGGCAAGTCCGCCAGCACGGAAATGCCCAGTGAGACTAGGTGGTCCCTGGGACCGATTCCGGAGAGCATCAACAGCTGGGGCGAGTTGATGGCCCCCGCCGAGAGGATCACCTCGCGCCGGCAGTACACCTGATAGGTTTGGTTATTATTATCACCCCTGATAATTCGGTACTCAACCCCGATGGCCCTTCTCTGACCATCAAAGAGTACCCGGGTAACGTGAGAAAATAGCTGAACACGGAGATTGCCCCGCCCTGAGTTGTCTTCAATGTAGGCAGAGCCGGTGCTGCGGCGGGTCCAGTTGGTCGCCGACTGCGTCACCTGCGGAATGGAGAAGCCGTATTGCGCCTCACTGTTCCCGTAGTCGGCGATGGGCCAGCCGCTGGCGTTGACGATCGCCTGCCAGCGCAGCTCAAACGGATCCGGGTTCGGCACGGTGGACACCTCCACCGGACCGGCCGTCCCGTGGAGGCCTCGGTTCGCCGCCACCACCTTCGGGTCGGTGTTGTTCTCTGAGCGCATAAAGTAGGGCAGCACGTCCTCGTAGCCCCAGCCCCGGGCGCCGAACTCTCCTGCCCAGCGGTCGTAATCGCGACGATTGCCCCGCGTGTAGACGTTCAGCGTCTGCACGTGAGATCCGCCCAGAACTTTGCCGTAGGGAAGGGCCGCCGTTCCGCTGGCAAATGCAAAGGCTAGGAAGATATATTCGGCTAAGTGATTGCAAAAACAAAAACAAAAACAGAAGGACTTTTGCAAATAAAACTCACAAGCACTTTGCTGTCGTACAGTGCTGTACGGCCAAACTTCGTCTGCCAAATCAATGACACCGGACATTTCTGAGAAACATGATAAAAAAAGTTACATTTTAAACGTAAAACAACCTTGTTGTAAATTGTGCAAACAACCTCTCAACACAGGTATTGGCCCACCCGCTTCGAGGAGCAACACCGAAACTGATGAATTTTCCGTAAGTCTGCCTGCGACGATGCAGCCGGCGGTACCACCGCCAACGATAATGTAGTCAACATTAGCTGAAGATGGCGATGATGAAATGGCTGCATTGTTGTTATTAATCACTCTATTGTGCTGTAGCTGTCGTTGCAGTGTGATCAGCGCCACTGTCAACAGCTGTGTGGAGAGGGAAACAGACATTTTGTAACTGGGTAAATAATGTTAGAAAAACTAAAATGAATTTAAACTGAAAATAAGGTTTTAAACATTTTTTCAAAATATCAAAATATGCTGGTTTCATACAACCAGCATATTTTTGTTTTGAATTTTTACGTTGTTTTATATTTGAACTCAGATTAACTAATGTTTATTAATAAATGCCTTGAAATTATATGTTTTAAAGTAATTTTTTGTTTATTTATGTAGCAGTAAATTGCGTACTTTTAGTACAGCTGAGACAGTTGTACTATTACATTAATTTAATTTTTTAACAACACAAATTAAAATTATTACATCTCATTAATTGCATTCATTATCAAGTTAATTTTCACTCATTGTTTTCATAATCCAATCCAAATACTTGGACACTCGTGTGTACACGTTAGGGACAGGAAAAGTGCTGCATTCTGAGAAACTGGCTACTCCAATCAATTGCCATTGATTTTTTAAATTGTCATACGTTATCAGCGGTCCACCATTGAAATGATTGCAGGCCAGTCCAGTGGAGAGTTGTCCACGTGAACAGATGTTTTCTTGAGTCACACTTTTAGCTGGAACGACACACTCAGACTGCTTTAGAATAGTAACATTGGTAGTGAGCAACTCCTCTACAACTTTCTGTTTGTTCCAACCACTGATGGTAGCAATCTTAATCAAATTGGCTTGTTCATCAATGTCCCTTTCCATTGCAGGCAGGCAAATGGCACTAACGTGTGCAGAAACATTTCCAAATGGAAGCTCACTGGGCAACTTTAAAAGTGCAATATTTGAATTCAGCGTCAGTGGATTGAAATTTGGATGAACAACTATTTTGTTAATTTTTCGAGAAAACTCAAACTTGTCAGGATTTTTCAGTTTGTAAGATGCTAAAACGAAAAATAAAACTTTACAATAAAAAATTGTAACTTTAAAAACTTGTAAATTTACCAAAACGTAATGTAAACTTTTCCATTTGAGTTTGGTTGACACAGTTGACCGAAGTAATGACCCAGAATTTGTCAATGATACTAGCTTCACATGTAATAGGGTTTGAAACAGCACCAGGTTCATCGGTTTTAATGATAACTTGCCAAGGAAATTCAAACATTTCCGCTGTTTGATCCACTCCGCCATATGGAACCACTTGTTTTGGCTTCCCTTTAATTCCACATTTTAATGGAACAGGTGGTGGCCGTGTTGTAGTCGTTGTTGTCGTTGTTGTAGCTGCAAATATAAAGTAAACAGTTTAGATCAAAATTTTGTTAATTTTTAAATAAATTACTATAAGGATCAGGTTTACTTGTAGGAGGAGGATATTGGGTGGGATAGTTGTGGTGGCAATTTTCATTGTTGTAGTTGTTGTACCAATTGTATTGACCGTTTCTATAGTTTAAATAAACATTTGGGATTAAAAATCCCAAAAAAAATATCAAGACAGAAAAAAACTTCATTTTTATTAATTAAATTTTTTTAATAAATGTTGAATATATGAAAAAAATCAATTTTTATATCAAATTGCAAAATAGGTCAGTTATTAATTAAAAATCACTCATTCAGGTCAAGGAATTTGTTTCAATAACTTTATTAGAGTAAAGCTTAAAACTGCACTAGTAGCCTTCAATTGTTTTCTCAATCCATTTTGCGAAATAGTGTACATTGGTGTTGATGGCCGGCCTTTGAGTGGCGCAACCTTTACCAAAAGACACTAAAGCCTGTAGGTATTGCTGACTAGTAGAATTCAAATCACAGTTTGTTGAGCCTTCAACAGCAGCAGCAGTAGAAAGAGCCGGTGCGCCACTGTCTCCAAAACAGGAGTCTGTCATTGGAGACCAAGTGCACAGCCATCCAGAGTACCTTTTAAAGTTTTTCTTTTTTGTCTTAATGCCAAACCGATAAAGACACTTCTTAATTGGAAGCGTACTGAGGGTGGTCATTTTGAGGTGAACACTCTTTTGATTCTTCTCCGTCCGTCCCCAGCCAAAAACGGACATGTTCCGGGGCACCTGAGCGGAACAGTTGGTCTTCCAGAGCACCGGCTCGATGTGGTGAATGGGCTGGGAAAGCCTGACCAAAGCAATGTCATTGAACATGCTGCCCGCTTTGTCGCGGTAGTAGCCGGGGTGAACGACTATTTGCTCCACTTTGTAGAGGCGATGCAGCAGTCGATTCGGGGAGCCAAAGCCGATGCGAAAGTGTTCAGGACGGCGATTGGCCGTGGTGGTGGTGGTGGTGTTGGTCATTGCCGGGGTCGTTCCATTTCTCCTCCGACTGAACATGTGCGCCGTGGTCAGCGCCCAGCGAGGCTCGATGAGCACCGCCGTGGCGAAAAGTCGGTACCAGGCGGAGGTGCAGTTCCAGTACCACATCAGCTGACACCAGAGAAAGCTGATGGAGAACTGGCGAAAGGGCAGCGCTCGTTGGGTGTAGAGGCCGCCGATGAAGGCGTACTGCTCACTGCCGGAGTGGCTGTCCACATAGCTGCCGTTGATGATGCCCCTCACTGGGGAGACGCAGAGGGAACACAAGGATAAGGTCAAAAGTGGTACAAGTGCTGGCAACAATTTCATTATTCAGCAAACAAACTAGTAGGCACAAAGTGGCAGTTTTTTATAATAAAATTATAAGCTCAAACAATGAAAGTTTTTTTCAGCTGATTCGATCGAACTCGGCAGAAGTTGGCAGTGAATGACAAAAGCAGACTGTGTTTGCCTTGTCAACTGAACCTTTCTTTTTTAACAGAATCCTTCGTTCTAGCAAAGTACCTCCGCCTACGTCAAGTGATCACTAAACAGGTTAGCCTTCGAGGGCATCACTTAATCAGCTGGCTGCTTTAGCTTTGCGTTGGTAATCGCTTTCAAATGATCAACGTAAGTACTAAACCATTTAATCTGACTACACTGGTCGATTGCTAATTGTGCACATTAGCATATTCATTACGGTATTAGCAAAGTAAGGGTGCAAGCTTTCACTATTTTCTTCTTCTAGACAAATCATCAATCTCAAAGCTGGCAAACTACTGTAAAAGCTAAACTACAACTCAATTGGTGATTAGACATTGACTTGTAGTATGTCAGACAAAAATGCATATTTAAATTTTTTATTTTTGGTAATCTTGCTGGCGTTTATGATAATGCAATGTTGATAATTTTTTTAAATTATCTAAAATTTTTTGTTTTTGTTTTCATTATAAAATCAAAGTGTTGGAAATTCCAATAAAGTCATTTAACTATTTGTTTTTTAAATTTTGGTGCAATTTGTAATTAATATTTTTCAAACCATTTTACACAACATATTTTTGTCTTAAAAACAAAAAATTTTAAAATTTAGTTTACACTCATTTACCAAAACCAAGTTACCAGTAAAAAATAAATGTGATTTAATTGTGAAATGTGTTTAATTTTTGTAATTTTATTAACAAAAATATCTTTGTTTAATTTCAATGCACAAAAAATAATTTGTAGTCTATGATTAATTGTAAATGAAAATTTATTTTTTAAACAACGTCAATTCAATGATTTAATTATTATTTATTAAAAAACTTTATAAATAATTTTATCAAATAATCAATTCTGTACAGACTTCTTTGAAAACAATATTTTATAATTAAAGAGTGACAACAAATTGTCCCCAAAATTTTCACATACTCAAAAGTTGTCGAGTAGCACATCGTTGGAAAGGTTAAATTGCCCTGATTACTTATATGTAAATATCTAAATAGAGCCCAGAGCAGTTCTTGAGAAAACCGGGTTCAAAGTTGACCAAAATATGCTGTTTAGCGACAACACTGCAGCTTTATTCCGTTAGATGGCGAAAGCAGCAGCAGGTGAAGCACAGCCAAAGGTACAGTTTGGACCAGGTTTTCTCGGAAACCGTTCGGGGCTCCATTTAAATTTTTACATATTAGTAATCAGGGCAATTTTACCTTTCCAATGATGCGCTACTCAACAATTTTTGAGTACGTGAAAATTTTGGAGACATTGCTTATGTGAATTTGTTGTCACTCTTTTAGCAAAAATTAAGAATTGAATAGATAAAACTAAAGTTCAAATGTTTCAAAAAAAATTAACTTAATGCTATTATGATTTGGCTCAATTGGCTAATTCTCCAAACAAATCATACAAAATATATTGGTGGTTTTATGTAGATATTTTTCTTTTTGTATACACTATTCGTTTGTTTTTTATTTCATACTTAATGTTAAAAAATTTTAAAACAAATTACAATTTTAAAGTTTATGATCCGTTAGTGCACTTTGCATATTTAAACACAGAACACTATGATGCTTTTATGCCTGTTGTGTTTTCACTTATTGTTTACTTTAGTTTTGTTTCAAACTTTTTAATGCTTTTTGTCAATTCAAACACAGAAACGCGGACCTTTTGGTATTATTTTGTTGTGATAAATCAAGACAATTATGTTTTTAATCAAAAAAGCCCAAAACAAGTTCAAAATATTTTTAACAAAAAAATACTTTTTATTAGACCAAAAACCAAATTTTGATGCTTTTTTTCTATTTTAATTTCAGAATTATTTTGAAAAAATATATTGTTTTTTCTGCGCTAAAATTGAAATCTTTATTTTTATGGAAAATATCAAAAAAATAAAATTTTTTAATTGTAAACTGGCAATACTTCTAAAAGTATCTTATATTTTAAAACAAAAAATTGTTTTATTTTTAATTGTTGTCGACAAACCACTTTTGTTGGGTCAAACTTTTATATTTTTTGTTTGTGTAGTTTTTTATTTGTTTCATTTTTTTACTTTTCATATTGAAACACACCTTTTGTATTCTCTTTTATTTGTTCAGTTTGAGTTTTTTCTTAGTGTTTATCAAATTTATCAAATTTTACGAGCTGCAAGTTTTTACGTTGCATGTTCGTGGTTTGCTACGGCAGTGTTTACAAGACACGCTAAAGCTTTTTACTTTAAAGTAAAACAATTGCTCAAAAACAGCAGAAAAAAACATTATCAAATTGTTTTTGACAAACAACATCATGTTATTGATCAGATGATAAGGAAGCACAACAAAATTTGCTATTTAGTCGTTCGAGGCAGTGAAGATTTGTTTGGCCGTGTCATGTTCGTTTTTCTGCTTACGAATGTTCCAATCAATGTGTACATTCTTTGGCGCATCATCTTTCAAAAGCAAACACTAATCGATATGTTTGTCTATTGGATTGTCATCCTCCTTCAAGTGGGAGCAGCAATCACCGTCTTTAGCCCGCTAGCTTACAGTTGTGGAGTGAATCATTCTCCAAAAAAATTCTTGCTCGTCATTCAAAAACACTTGCAAGGAAAACAGTGGGTGCAAAGAAAACTTAAAATTGATGATTTATACTTTAGATTGATTCAAGGACCTAAGTTGGCTGTCAGTATTGGCTTTCTCAGGGCGGTTACGTACATGGCAACCTTAGAGGTTAGTTTTTAAGTTTATATTCATTTGTAAAGTAATGTTTTGAATTTTATTACAGTCTTTGCTAATGTACATTGGCTATTGTTTGATGGCATTCAGACAAATGTTTCATGATTCTACGGGGCTAAATATGAGCTATAAAATATAGTTTTTTAACAAAATTTAAAGTAATAAAAGTTTAAAAAATGAATAAATTGTTTCAATGTCATATAAATATATTTTTTATTATCAATGTTAAAATAACAATTTATTGAAAATGTTGTGATACTAATCACCTTGATATTTAATCAAGAGCGACCTTTACTAATTAAAAATTCAAAATAGTAAACAAGCGACCATGCTCTTTCCCAACCATTTGAGCATTATAAAAGGAAAAACAATAGAAATGTGCAATTTGTAATTGCAAAAAATTAATATCCTTGATTTAATTAGTAACAACCTAAAATGGATGCTGACATTACTTTAACAATGACACAGATCACTTCAATGAAACTCTGGTATTTTGCCTTTTGCAATAATATAAAAGAACAGCAATATTTTTGCTCAAAGCCATAAACGACATTCAAAACGTTTCTGAACGACTTGCTAAGTTTCATTCTAAACTTACTCACTAGACTAACCGTTTTTCTCTTTTCTCCCTTCACAATGAACTCCCGAACTTGCGACTTTCAAAGTGGCAGCTACGCTCAGTACGAGCTGCAGGTGAAGCTGGAAAACTACAAACCCGGTGAAATATCGGTGATTGTGAAGGACGACGGGAAGCAGTTGCTGATTGACGCCCGCTATGAAAGTGACCACCCCGACTACGGCCAGCAGACGCACGTCGTCATGAAGCAGTTTATGCTGCCGCCCAGCATTGACTCCAGCATGATGCGAGGCCGATTCAACGCCAAGACGGGAATGCTAGTCATCTACATTCCCTCGATGAAGATCATGGAGCCGGGATGGAGCTTCATTCCCATTCAGTTCGAGTACGGCTCTAAGGGCCACTGCAAGGTCTCCACCTAACCATTCAGCAGAACCCCTCTCTGCTTCACAGCGCATCATTTCCTCCTTAGGGCATTTGTTACTATGATTTAGTATTCAGTTTACTTTGTTAGCTGTTTCAAAATTGCTAGGTTTAGGTTTCATTCAAAATTCATTACTGTTTAATTTTTGTTTAATTTTTTAGCTTTTTTATTTTATTTAAATTAGTTATTGTTTGAAAATATGTCTGCTATTTGGATGATTTCAATAAAATTTGTTTATGCGCTTTAAATTAAAAAATGTTTAACATAGCGTTTGCTTGTAAAAACTGTTTAACAACTTATTAAAATTTATCAACTACATATGTCGTTGCAATTTTTGCTTAGAGAGATGATCATGAAACATTCATCGTTTACATGTTTATAAACTAAATGTTTTTGACACATTTTACAAACATTTGAACAAACATCTAATCAAATTATTTGCAAATTAAAACCAAAAAATGCAAATAAAAAACAAATTGTTTATTTACTGTGTATTGCTTTTAGCAGCCAGCAACTTCTTTTTTGTGCAGGCTAACAGTCTTCCAAACTACAAAAGCCGCAATGACCCCAACTGCGGGTTGAAAAGCAATATTCCCGCTTTGTTGGATCAAAATTTTTTTCTAAAAAGCAATTTTTCACTAAAAATCGTCAACGGAGCTAATGCCCAACTTGGCGATTTTCCATGGATGTGTCGACTGGAAGCCAAAAACACGAGTACTGACAGTATGTTTGGTTGCAGCGGGTCAATCATCAACTCTCGTTTCCTCCTCACCTCTGCCCAATGTTTGTGGAATTTGAGGGCAAACAAAACGGCAATCATGTCGCATGTTGTCTGCAACACAGTTCTTCAGTTTACAAACACATCCGCAGATGTTCGCGTGCTTGTGAGCAAAACTATCATGCATCCAAAGTATAACTTTCCCTACAACGACATTGGCCTGGTAAAGCTGGAAACCGATCTCGACTTGTCCGAGGGCTCCCCACTGGGCAGTATCTGTTTGCCCGAGCCTGAAGAGCCTATCAATTCACTTGACGACCACTTTTTGCTCGCAAATGGCTGGGGACTAGAATGGTTTGAAGAGCAACCCAACGGAACTATAGTTGTCATTGGCAACACCCTTCAAAAAGTACTACTAAAAGTGCAAGCGCAAGAAAAATGTACCAAAGAGTTCGATCCATCGCTGAACAATGATCACCTTTGCATGGAAACGTTTGGCAATCGAAGTACCTGCTTGGGAGACGAGGGTGGATCGCTGGCGCACTACCATCAAACGAAAAAGCGTTGGTTTACTTATGGCATTCCTATAAAGGGTTTTTGCGGCGAACCAGTGCCTTCAATTTTCACTCGAATAACCACTTTTTCAAAATGGATTTGGGAAACTGTTGCAGCTAACACAGAAAAAAACATTTAAAAATTGTTTTTTCAGTAAACTACTTCAAAAAGAACAAAATTAACAACAACACAAACAAACATTTAAATACAACAATTTTATTTTATTACTTTTTATGTAAAGCCTGTTATTTATTTTGTAAATGAGTACTTCTAAGTGTTGATTTGCTAAGTTTTAATTATGAATTTTTTGTAATGTACAAGAAAAACATTACTGTATTTATGATTATCATGTGAAATGTTTTACTTTGTATTCGATAATCACCAAATAATTTAAAAGAATAATTATGTAACAAACGACTATTTGACAAATTTTCACACTAAAATTACACAAAAAATGTAGTAAAACATTTAGTAAAACATAGTAATAACATTTTAATATAAACTTACTTTTAACAAGTTTCGTATTTTAAAATGAGTTGTTGATCTATTCATTTGTGTCAAGTAGTTAAAATCGGAATTTAATTTTTGTATTTTGTTATTGTTTTTCACAACTTTTGCACAATACTCAATTAAACAAAAAAGCAATAAAATTGTTTCTGAAATAACAACAATAAAAAGCAATTTTATAATTAATATAATAGATTTGCTAAAGAAAAAAATAAATCCGACATAACATTGATAAATTAAAAAATTTATGAATATGCAAGTTAGGTAAAATGACCAAAATTGACTTAATTTTTCCAATTGTTTGTTTATATTTAAAATAGTTTGCTGAAATATTAAATATTGATAAAATGCATAATGAACATTTTTTAAATTTAAGTTTTTGCAAAACAAACTATATTTTGCAAGACAAAAATTTTGCCTAATTTGAATGCAAGACACAGACAGCACAACAAAAAGTAAAGTTGCAAAAAACACTAAAATTATATTTTTAATTAAACAAGTTCATCTTTCTAATCAAATAAAATCTTACAAAATTCAATATAAAATACCAATAACACCACCCAACAATTTTAACTTTTTTGTCAGGTATGTAAACAAGACTATTTTTCTATTAAAACAGACATGTTGTAGATGATAATTCTTTAAACCGCAGTTTCCTCCGTGACTCGGTTGAATTCTTATGAATTTTCAAAGATTCAGAATCCGCCATTTGATATGAAGTTTTAACCAGTTCTAAATAAAACAAAGTTACTCCAAAAACTGTAATTTTTTTTGTAGTTTGATAAGAAACTCCTTTTACATCAATCTAAAACTGACTTTCAGTGTAGAAAAAAATTCTAGCATAATTCTGCAGAATTTTTTAGTTTACAGAATTTAAGTCAGTAAAAATTCAAAAATGAATAGTGGGAGAGAAATTTCGAAAAGTGGCGAGTTGTGACGACTTGTAAAAAACATGCTTAGCTAAAATGACACGTCAACAATTGCTTTCAAATTTAACTGATTAATTGAGTTTTTTGATAATTAAATTGAAATCTTTTCACTCATTTTCTCTCCTTTTATCCATTATGGATACCACAACAACCAGTAAAAACCAGACAAAAAAGAAATTTTGAAAACGTTGTTTAACCAAACTGTGAAATAAGAATATAACATTAAAACAAAAAACAATGATCGTGATGTTAGTTTGACAAGAAACAAGCATGTTTTGTATGATTTGACAATTATTTTCGATTCTTCAACATTTAATCTTTTTTCGTTTAAAACAATTTTGTTTTTAAAAAAGGAAACAAAAACATAATTTTTGTTTATTGGGTTTTTAAACAAAAAATTTAAAAAAATTGCAGTTTGCAAAACTATAATTGCCAAAATAATAATATCAGATTGAGACCAAATAGCGGGATGGTAAATTTGATGAGGAAAAATATATGGACTTTTTAACAAGTGTTTTATAGAAATGTTTAAATCTGATTCCCAATGAAGCAACACAACACCGTAAAAAATGTTCACAAAATAAACAATTATTGCCAATAAATGAATTTTAAAATATGATAAATTTTGATATTTGTTAAAATGAACAACACTAAGAAAATTGCATAATGTAGTAAAATAATTTTTTAAAGTTTTAAAAAAATGCATTTTAATGTTAAAATATAATAAAATGTTTACAAAAACAATTACAATATGTAAATATTTTTAAAAACTAACAAAGATTTAAAAAATACTAAAATTAATATTTTAAAAATTGTTGAAAAACTCAATACTTTTATAATAAAACAAAATAAAAAAAATTTAAAACTACGTTCATTTGTAATAAAAGTACCGTTTTGATACAAAAAATCTATTTCGCATTTCAAAAAAATTTATTTTAAACTTTTGTTTTTGTAAAAAGTTTATTAGTTTGGTATTGCAACATAGTTTTTTGTTAACTTTATTTACAAGTTTTCAACTATGATTGTGATATATATAAATTAACTTCTATATAGCGTTTTAAAATAAAATTAAACAATTTAAGTAATTTAATAAATGCTGTTTAAAAATCACAGTGTTTTACTTTGTTTCGGACAATACTGATGTGATGAACTGATCGCACGAACGGTTTGCATCTACGTGGCTCATGTACAGTTTAACAAGATGAGGGTCAAGATAAGTTGCTGCCTCTATACGACAACTTTTCATGTGCCAGAATGATTTTAAAAATTTTTCACAAATGTGATGTCGCTCAAGAGGAGTTGTTGTACAGCTGTACAGTAGTGCCACTGAATCGGCGTCACCGCGCGAAAGACTATCATTTGATTTGTCTTCTTTCACAACTTGTCCTTTGATTTTGGATTGAATTGTCTCACTGGTGCCATCCTTGCTGAAAGCTTTTGAGCTGTAGAGCATCACTGAATTAATGTCAAACGGCGTCAGAGAGGTTTCTTCACACTCTTGATTCTTGTCAAAATGATGCCATTGATTGTTTTCAATGTTTTCATAGTTGATAACCACAAATTGATCACGATCAACCCGCCGGTGTTCATGTTCAAAACCGAGCACATGCATCAGTTGATGCAGAATGATGCCAAACTTGTTGCACCCGAGCCCCAAAGACAGTTTGGCTTCACTAAAGTCGGCATTGCGGCCCACCGTAGCATAGCAACCGTTTCCTTTAAAAATTTTTAAATACTGCTTATCAGAGGCTGTTTTTTGTCGAAAGTAAATGCAGCTTTTCATCATTATATGAAGCATTGCTGAACGAATGATGCAGTTGTGCGACACAAGTAGTGGATCAATATCAAACGGAATCACGCCGTCTGGCCAGAGAAAATCCAGTTGTATTGAAGTTGTTTTGTTATTGCTGTTTGTCTATAGTTTTTTTGAAAATAGCAAAAAATTGTGAAAATTTTAATTTATGTTATATGAATTAACGCTTACTTACACAATCGTTAATTGGTTTTTTCCGAATCAAAATGTCTCCTTCAATAATTTCAGTACGACTAGAACGATCATTGTTAAAAAAATTTTTGCTTCGTATTGTTGCTGAATGAACAAAAAGATTTTGTAAAACAAAAAAGTTTAAAACAAAACATAATTTTTTTAAATATTTGGCCATTTTTAAAACTATAATTGTTAGCAATTAGTAATTGAAATTGTTCATGTTGGTTTTGAAGCAAACAAATGTGCATTTTTATAACTAAACGTAAAATGTGTAAATTGCTCAATGAAAAGTATTGAATCAAGTTCTGTGAATCAATTATGCAAAACATTCGTAATTTGGGTTACTCATAATATTATCTCAAACCTAAAGATTTACAGTTTTTACAATAGTACAACGAAACATATCATAAAAGATACAATTTAGGGCAATGCAATGATGTCACATCAAAAATGATATCGTTTTTTCATTTCAAATAATGTTTGACGAAAAAACAAAGAAACTTCATTGTTCATTTCAAAACTCATTTTACCCGTAATTGTGACGGAACTAAATAAAAAAAGTGTGTTGTGTTTGATTTTATTATAAAAAATAAAAACATTAACTTTATCTTGTTTATCGACTAATTATTACTAATGATTGCCACTTGTAAATTATTAATAATTCTTAACATGATGATTCATTTTGATTTTTTAACATTGTTTGTTAATTTTAAATCAGGTCTATTTGTTGTTTATTAAAAAATATTTAAAATAAAATTTTAGGAACATAATCAAGTTTTATTTGCAATTGTGGCGCCAGCCATTTTATTTTTGAAGTTTTGTTTACAAGTAAATTTCTAAGAATTGAGATTAATGATAACTTTATCAGTATTGCCAGGCAACTCAATATGAGTGTTACAACACTAACACTTTTTAACAAAAAAGACTACGTTTTAACTTTTGCTAATTGTTCACTAACAAGATATATCATTTTATATTAGCAATTGCTCCAGCAATTGTAATTTCAACGGTGTTCGTCATCACCAGCACCAAATGGCAACGAAATGCCTACTGGAGATGCAACAATATCAGCATTATCGGTTGTGATTGCAGCGCTTTTGTTTTTAATGGCGTCTAAAAGCAATAACAAAGCCATGTGCACTGGTAAAGTTAATTTAAATTTAAGTTTGCTACACATCATCACATTTAATGCATCTTTTAACAGTCATTCAGAGCAGTATGAAAGTGACAGTGGATGTTGCTGAGCCCCCTATTAGATGCAATCCTTCATCTGGCAAAGAAATATTTCAATTAAACCTTGATTTAGTAAACACAAACAGCAGCTCTGATCACTACCCTCTATTTTCTACATCTGGACAAATCACCTTTCGCTTGACGTATGACAAAGCAAATCCGTCTATTTCAGTATACCAAACGTCGTTAAACAAATACAACATTTCCTTCACTGACAATATCTCTGAAACTATTTTTTACAAAAGAGAGTCGTCTTTTCCTAGGCAGTTCAAATCTGTTTCTGCTTTTTATGGCACAGTTGATAACTTTAAAAACACAACTGCTTATGTGAGAGCATTCATCCATTTTGTTGATTGCAGTACAGGTCACCTTTATGCATTTATTCGTTATGAAGATCAGCTTTACCAAGTACGACCAAAAGTTAGTGATCAAAATTCAAAGTTAGAAAACATTCATGAAATATTAAAAGTAGTTTCAGGCCTTAAGGATAACCAAACACTGTTTACTGAAAACTCTTTTGCAGTACGAAATCAATTTAATTTTTTAAAAAAACATTTAATTAGTTCTAAGCACAATAATGAATCAGCTAGCAATAAAAAAGTTGCCAAAACTGAAAATAAATATTGCAGTAAGTACAGAATCACTAATATCTTACACTGCTTTCATTAATTTATTTTATGCAACAAAACTAACAAGTGCTTACCGTTCTGGCTGACAAAACATTTTTTGAGGAAAAGTTAAAAAGTAATTTCCAGCAGATGGTCATTTACGTTCAAACGGCCATTATGCTGGCTAATGAAATAGTACAAAACACACCGTGGACAAATAGTTACAATAATGGTAAATGTTGCCTGTTTTCAATGATGCCTAGTTAGTTTTTAACATTTTTAAATCCTCAGCAGAAAACTTGTACGGTTTCGCTTTACAAAACTTGCATGTCAACCTGTCAATTGGATCGACTAACAACAACTTAAAAACCTCTGAAATGCTAGCTGGCGACCAGATAATGAATGAACTTTTCGCCACAAGAGTCTCCCAAAAAAACTCCGCCTGTCTGGTGCACCTTCTGACTGGCCGACACATAGTGAGCGTCAGCAATCAAAATGTCACCCTCAGTGGCCTGGCTCCTCGAGGAAGCCTCTTTCAAAAGGACATTAATGTGGCCGTCACCTCAGTGGCCGGCCACATCTGTGAGCAGCAGCTTTGGCATGTCAGGTGTCTTCTTCGCTTTGTCCACTCTCTGGTGCACAGCATGGGCGCACCCAAGGACGCCCCCACCGGCGATGTTCACTACCTGATGGGACACTCGGAGACAATTACTGCGGACAGTTTGGTAGGTACGTTTGCCGTTTAACGTACCGCTCTAATAAATATACATTTACTTTGCAGAAACTTTCCCAGTCCTCAATCAATGCCATTGTTTCAACTGTTTTTAACTCCTCTCGTAAGGTTATGTTCCAGTTTGTGCCTGCCAGTGAGGCCTCAGTTTGCGGCAATGGCGTTTTGGAAGAGGGAGAGCAATGTGATGAAGGTAGCGGCAGCAGTGGAGGCCATGAGTGGGGCGGAGATGAACTGTGCTGTGACCCGAAAACGTGTTTGCTTAAAAAGAATGCTTTTTGCAGTCCTTTTAATTCTTTGTGTTGCAACCACCAGTGTCAACATTTGTTGTTGGAAAGTAGACCTTGTATGCCGTGGAATTACTGCAATGAGGCAAACCATTTTTGCCAACACAAAGATGATTACTGTACTTTAAAAAGAATCAATGTGCACTGCGATGCTAAATATAACGACAAAGATGATGAAAATGGTAACTTTATGGCTCACCAAATGCACTCAAATCAAAGACCAGTCGTATTTTCATCTAGTAGTGCTGGTGCTCCAAAAAAGATAAAAAATAACACTATTTTTTCCAAAAGATACAAAAACACTTTAGTTTTAAAGAAATCAAGCAACTTACATTACATAGAATTTTTTGTGTATTTAGGTAAGCGACAGTTTTTGAAAATTACAATTTTACAATTTTGTTTAAATTTTAGCAATTTTTCTTCTTCTTTTAATACTTTTAACTGGAATGATTATAAAAAAAGTAATGATTGCAAAAAGAAAAACAGTAAGTAACCAGTACAGTATACTTTTGAGAAATAGATTTTCTAGAGAAGAAGCTAACAACAATTTTGAACTGCAAATAATAAACCAAACATAATTTTTTTAAAAACTTTTATTTAAAAGTGAAATACAAAAATACAAAAATTTTAATTTTAATGCAAAAATTACTTAAAAATTTAAAATTATTTTTTTTAAACAATTAAAAAGTATGTTTACAAAAACAACATTGCAAAAAATGTTAAGGAACATACACACATTCATTTTTATTAACTTCAATAAAATCCTTTTCTGTTAGTGTTGCGATTGATTTCATAAAAACATCATGACTTGGTTTCCAACTTAATGCTTTTAATGCAGTTTTGTACAAATCATCAAGTTTTTTCTTCTTTTCTTTTTTCATTGTTCGAACAATGAAAGCTTCTATTCCAAACTTGTGACGTTTTTCTATTTCGTACGCAACAGACTCAGGAGTTGCTTCCTAAAAATTAATTAAAAAAGCAAAACATTTGTTAACTTATAAATATAACATAAACAAAAAACTTTTTTCAACAATACTTACAGGTATTTCTCGCTGAATAGGAACCATTAACTTAAACTCTTGATGTTGATTGACAAAATTAAAATTAAGTTGAAACATTGTGTTTTGACAATAATCAGATAACTGCCAAAACTGATGATGTTTATACTTGTTTGAGTGTGGTTCATATGGCAGTAAAATTCCAGCGCTGACAAAAGAATGTAAGAAATTTCGAAAAGAAACTTCATCTCTGTCGCTTTTAAACTGCGAGCCAATCTGCCATAAAATTATTAAAAGGTTAAAACGTTATAACATTAAAAATATTCAAATTTAACACCAACCTCTATCTCATTATAACTCAGTGCATTTGAGTTTTCAAAAAGTAAAAAAATGCTTGCGTGTAAAAATGTCATGTGAACGCAGTACAGCTTTTGAGTGTAATGAAGTTCAATGTTCACAATGCTAAGGTGATTAAGCCAAGTGAGTTTTTGTTGTATTACTTTTTGCTGGTAAAAATTTTCAAACATAGTTTGAGTAGTTTCAATTTCACTTGATAAGTTGCATGTTGTGTTTATAACTTTGAGTGGCCAAACTAGTGAGTTTCCAATCATGTATGTCAGTTGCAAGTTACTTAAATCATATACGCCTTGAAATTCAGAAACATACATTTTGCTGTCTGTGAGTTAAAATTAAAATTAATTAAAACTTTTTGTTAATTTGGTCTTTCAATAATAAAAAAACCTTACCAGAAATGTTTTTAAGCATTTCCAATGAATTTAAAACAAACTGACGATCAAAATTAATGCTAAGTTTTTCAAGAAAAGCCTTTTCATATTCATTGGAACAATTGAAGTAAATGAGTCGTTTTGATAAAGCTCTTGCGTAAAACTTTTGAAATGCAGTTTTGTTTTTCACATATTTTAAAATGTTTGAAACATAATCAAAATGCGTGTTGAGATCATTTTGATGAAAGGTTCTGTTTGTTTCAATTAACAAACTATCAATGTATTGAACAAAGTCAAGGGCGGATATTGGATTTTCTCGATGATTAACAATTTCATCAACAGCGTCATTTAATGTTTGAATAAACGATTTGTCATTTTCAAAAATGTTTTTTATGTTGACTAAACAGTCTTGATAGTGCAAAATGAGATTTTCTACTATGCCGTTCGGGTTATTCTTGTTTAAAGAACTTGTTTTTTGAAACCATTTCAGCTTTACAAAATTGTTGAACTGTTCGTAAATTGTAATTTTTTCAGAAAACTCTAAAGGTTCAACTATTTTGTAAACTTTATGCAAAGCTTGCCAGTTTTCAGATTTAAAAGCGTTGAAACAAAAATCAAACACAAAGTTTTTGTGATTTTTGTGGCATTCTTTGATGATTTTTTCGCGAGAGTTTTCTAAAGGAATGCATTTTGAAATTTGGTTTTCAATAAATTCAAGTTGAACGATAATTTGGTTTACAATTAAGACGCAGTTGTTGGTTCTGTCGTTGATCAAATTTTGTTTTTTATTTTGAAAAAATTGAATGATTGAATTGATAATGTTAGCTTCAAATTCTTTTTCATAAAAAGTCAAATTTTTCAAAAAATTTTCAGTATATGCAAAAGAATCAATTAATTGGTTAACTTGCTCGATAGCTGACAAACTTAAATTTTGTTCACTGAAATGAAATAGAAGTTAAAATGTGCAAAAACAAATTTGAGATATACTTACTACAAAATATTTCTAACAATGAAGTCGCACAAAATTTCTTTTAATGGAGAAATCATATGTTTGAACCATTTTCTAAAAAACAGTACTTTGATTTCATAATGACTTTTTTTCAGCGACATTTTGCAAGCAATTCGAGTGTTTAAATGCCCAAAAAACATGTTCAATTGTTCAACTATCGTCTTAAAACGGATGAATAAAGTGTTGTAGCTTGCAACAGTTTCACCAGAAGCCAAAATTGACTAAATCAAAAACAATTAAAGGTAACAAAATTGTATCTACAACATTGGTTAGTGGTATTACTTTTCGAGATTCCGTAATTTGATTTTTTATTCTGATTTCAAGATCAGAATAAATATAAAGTAGAGACTCTAAAAACACAAAATAAAAATTAATAAACAACATTCTTACTTTCTTGAAAACAAACCGTCAGATTGTAGAAACATTTCGCTAATGATGTTTTTCCAATCAGTATGAGAAATAGAATCGTTGTTAAACATGCAGTAAATAACAAGCGCAACTTTGTCTCGTAAATCTGCAACATCGTCATTTACTTCCATTTTGTTGTTTTCAATCTTAAGCAAGAAAAACATTTGTTAGTTAAAAGTAAAAACAGATTAGTTTTACCAGTGTAAAAACTTGCAAATATTTTAACAATTTTACTTATCTAACTTATTAAAATATTGAATACTTACTTATCAGTTTACCAAAACAAAACAAAAAATTTAAAATCGCATTTGTTAAAATAGAATACTGAGTGAGTTCGACACAACGACAACACTTTGCAACAATAATGCAAAAGTTCAAAATTGAATTAGATTTTTTGGCACACGTTATAATTTAAGAAAGTTTTTAAAACACAACTTTTGATACATAAATTCACGTATTGATATGAAAAAAACACACTTGTGAGCAAACAAAAATAAATAATAAAAGCCGGCACTAAATGCACAACATGAGGTTGTTCACGACCAATAAGTAAAAATAGTGTTTTGATTGTTCAATAAATAACACAATTTTTTAAAGCTTAAAGAATGATAAAAAATGATAATGTTTATTATATAAAAGTAATCATATAATTATGAGTGAATTTAAAAACACATATTAAATTTCAGTTTTGTTATTTAAAATGTTTCATAAACAAAACAGAAAATGAAACACAAATAAAATTTAACACATGCATTGCAAAAATTTCTTTGCAAAGTTGCAAATGGCGTTTTAAACAAATGTTAACAAATTTTTAAAAAATCTTTTCATCTAATTACAAGTTTGTGAAAACAAATTTTTGTCTATAAAAATATATTGTGTTACCATTATTGTAATTTACAATTAAATTGTTGTTTAAAACATTTTAACGTTTAAAAAATGTTAAGTAAAAACTAATACTAATGCTTTGTTTTAAATTTCAAAGTAGTTAGTACAATAAGTAATGGTCATACACTTGTTTGTGCGCAATTTTAAATTACTTAAATATAAAAAACTGGAAGTTTAATTTGAAGAGTTTTTAAAATAACTTGTTTGTATTTTCATTTTAAACCTAAAAACAAACAAAATAGTTATCAAAAAGCAAAAATATACAAATGAGAACTTTATACTTTTTCATAATTAGGCACCAATAGTCTGCCATTTTTAGTTTTGACAATTTGCATTTCTTTTTGACTGCTATTGCTTCCAGTAAGACCCTCTATTTCTTCTTCTTCTTTAATGCAGTCTTTGTCAGTGGTAGGCACTATTTGACCACGAAGTTTAGTTTGGTATTTGATGACAGATTTGTACGCAACAATCACCAGGAAAATGACACCAAATGAAGAAAAAGCATACAAAAACGGAAACACCCAAGCCTTTTTAAGTTGCTGAAAAAAAATAAAAATAAATTTAAGTGTCTGGCAACTAATTAATGCAACTTTACCTCAATTGAAAACGACAGTGAAACAATTGTCAACGCAGAACCAACATTTTTTATGCCAATTTCAATGCCAATCGTGCGACATACTTTTTCGTCCAGACGGCAAATTTTTGCAAAAATTAGCCCAACAAAAAAGCTAACAAAAGGCAGTAGAAAGACTGCAGCGTACAGTCGGAATGGAACGCCCACAAAAATGGTCGGAAAGATGATGATCTCCAGTGTCTGACAGAAGCAAATGATGCCAAAGCCGCAGAAGACGCCTACCTTGGTGATGTACGGCGTCACCTTGGGGTAGCGGTAATTGAGAAACATGCCAACCAGCACAGGAATGGTGACGACGATCAGTGTGCCAGACATTTCCATGTAGGGAATGACCAGCGAGGAGGTTTCCAGGTTCCGTCCGTACATCCACACATTGAGAGGCATCAGCAAGAGGGCGGCAATCGTCGCCACTGAAGTCATTGTGATGCTGAAAACGGTAGTTAAACAAATGTTACTTCTTCTTCTAGAGTATAAGTGCACATTTCTTTTATTATTACCTCAACGACAAATCGCCATCTGCCATATATGTAAAAATGTTTGAGGTAACTCCGCCTGTTTTTTAGAAAAAGTAATTACATAAATTTAACTATTTTTAACACTAAAACAGTTACAAAATTTGAATGATTTTGCCAAGGTTTACTTTTTTGCATTAAGGTTTTTATTTTTAACTAATTTTGTTGCATCAGAAACATTTAAAACATTTGTTTAATATTTCAAATGTTTACTTTTCAAAGTGCAACCAAACAATGTGAAAGAAATATGTCAATAGTCTAAAAAGGTTGTAGATAAAAGGAACCGCTAAACAGCTAGTGAAAATCTATTTGAAGGTAGTTTAAGTGCAAAATATTGAAACATTTGTTATATAAATTTTAATTTAGCAGAACTTTTTTTGATATTGTACTGAAAACAAACTAAAATTTTTTTGGTAATAAATACAAAGTAACTAATAAAAATAACTAGAGATTTAACAATAATGATAACTAAAATACATTATTATCGTTTAGTAAAGTTAATATTAATTTAAACTCAAAGTTATATTTTCAAATTGTAATTTAAGAAAAAATTTGCAAATTACTATAATCTAGAACCAATTAAAAATTTTTTATTGTCAAATCATTTGTATCAAAAGTACATCAAAATGGTTAACTGTTAACTGATTTTAGTAATTATAGTTGAAAACTAAACATTAATGTAAAATTATTGAGAAAATTATAAATAAAAAATACATTGCAGTTACACTTTTTTTACTTCCAAGTACTTTCATATGTTTTAATACTGTCACTTTATTATTTAAGTTTTGCCTCATTAGCATTACTGCAATCTTTTAAAATGTCCTAATGCTTATGTTCACGTATTAGAGCAAGTAAAAGTTGTCGTCAAAAAACTGTCACTGACCAGCAGGTGTCCATTGCCTGATGAAATGGCAATCAGTGCAAAAAAAAGAGACAAGGGGTTACAGACGACAAAAAAATCTTGCACTGTTACATACAGACATAAAACAAAAGTACTAAATGTTGCTCTCTGTTTCTGTTTTCCCTCTTTCTCATTAGTTACATCTTCCTAATGATCTACTATTGCCACTTTGCCGTCAATGTGCGCTTGCTTGGTTTTTTGTTCTTACACTTCACTGCCTTTTCTATTAAAACGGGTATTGCTACTGCTTACTTAAAGAGTAAAAAAAGAAAAAAAGAAATAAAGAGAAAAAGAGAAATAAAGAGAAAACAACTTGCATCTTGCAACTGCTGCAATGCAATCAACAGAGGGTTCGAAGAACTAACACTAAATGAATGAAACATTAGAGAAAAAAAACTTTTATTATGTTAATGATACTGTACTGAATTGCATTACATAACAATAGTTTAACACCTTTGCTGAAAGTTAATAATTGAGTTGCAATTAAACTAGGACAAAATAATTAAAGTCAAACTAAACAAAATTAAAAGTCAAAATGCTTTTTAAAATAAACCAATGACAAATCTAACAAAGTTAACTATGTGTTTGAAAACTTTAATGCGCTATGTTTGTTTGCTTTTACTAAATCAAAGTCATTCAATTGATTTGTTTGTCAGTGCAATGTCAATGTCACCGGATGCACTTACTACTACTAATACTATCTGCTTTTTTCTAAACTTGAACAAAAAAGGTATTGTTACATAGATGGTCAATTGATAGAAAGCAATTGTAATAACGGCAACCAATGGCTTAGAGCTACTGCTAAATTAAAGTGACATTCAACTTGCACGACAAAACTCCTGCGTGCACTTGAAAACGCAAACACCTTATCACCGATGTTGATCCCCTTCAAATTTTTCAAAGTTAATCGATTAACGCAAAAAACAACAAAAAACAAAACAAAACAAAAAAGCCAACTTACCAGGACAACAGGCCAGAATGAGCAAACCAGTAGCATGAAGAACGTCTAACTGGAGGGACACAATCAAACAGTAAGCAACAAATGGAACCATGAAAAACTGAGCAATCAGGCAGACAGTCACGGCAGTGGGACGTTTCAAGTGATTCCACACCTGTTTAATGAAAAAAACGAGAAGAGTAAATTGGTTAAATAAACCTGAAAAGAGCCTACTGTTTGATGCTTTAACTGAATGACTCAGTGTACTTATCACTTGCCTCTTTCACCGTCACTCCGCAGCCCATGGAGAACATTACGGAAATGAGGAGAATGACCAGCAGGTAGTCATGGACGAGCTTCAACAGGGGCGTCTCTTTAGGCCCTGACCCTGCTTCAGATCCACTGAGACCGACCTCGCTGGGCAGGGCGCCAAACTGATCCGCCGCCAGGTGGTCGACAATCTGCACCGGCTCCATTATGCTTCCGTTTCCGGTGAAGAGAAAGCGGGCCGGCACAGTGTGCGAGCCAGAGGCGGTCATGTTGACTGCCAGGTTTGTCCAGTGGTTAAGGTTGCTGCTGCTGCTGTTCACCAGGTGGTGAATGAGCCCCCCGGAAGAGGAAGGTACAGAAGAAGATGGCATCTTTTCACTCTAAAACACCAATGTCAAAAACAATATGAAAACATTAAAAATAACCAGTTTGATTGTTTTGCAGTAACATTTACAAACTACAAAACAATTAAACTTTTATTTGTCAAAATAACAAAATCAAACAGAAAAAATTATTTAGCAAACTACTCAAAGTCAATTTCAGGTAAATCAGTCGTCAATCAGTAATTGATTGGCAGTTTCAAATCCTCACACTGGCACTGATCTGATCTTTTTTATATGAAACCTCGAACCAGACAGGCAACAGCACCAACGGCAACAACACTACTGTTGAACGCTCTCCCCTTTTTCCTTCTTTCCTTCTTTCCCCCCTTCCCTCCCTCCCTCCCTCCCTCCATCTTCTTTCCCTAAAACCGGCATCAACCGCAAATTAAACAAAAAGAAGTGGTCGTCGGTAGTGGTCAGAGTGTGTGTACACACACTGACACACACTCTCTCATTGCCAGCACAGTACACCTTCACACTGCTTTTCACATCGCCACCTTTATTCCTACATTTCAGACAGCTGTACACACACTTCGGTCTCCCACAGGTTCTCCTCTTCAGACACTGTTGGGTGCCTTCACTGTTACTGTCACAGTCACCTGGAGTGTACACAGTGGTGGACACACACTCCTACCTCTTTGCACTTTCTTTCTCTTTTACTTTCTCTCCCATTCAGACATTTTTCTTCCTGAACACTACCTCTTTCTCTCACTTTTTGTTTCATTCCTAGTTCAATTCAGTTCCGCCCGCCCGCCTTCCTCTAATCCGCCTCCCCTGCCACCCTCTACACTTTTGTGACACTAAAAATACTGCTTTAGTAATTTAAGGGGAAGTCATCAGTGGTACACCGGCACGTCAGTGCCCTTCTGTGAACAGCAACAGGTTTGCTGTTTTCACGTTAACTTTTTTCTCCCCCCCCCCCACTTCTCTTCAGTTTTCCTTACTTTTGTATACCTAAACGTTTCTGCTGTCAAACGGCACTGTCAAGCTGATGACTGACTGACAGTAAATTCAATAGAACACGTGCAAGCACAGATTAGGCTTACCACTGGACAGCAGTACACTGATAGGTAGCTCAAGTTGCTGGGTGAAATATGGTTAATAGTGAGCCACTTAGTTTTCAAAAGCCGAACTTTGACCTTTAAAATTATAATATCAGCAATGCATTAAAATAAACGTAAAATGCCAGTTTTAATATTAAATGTAAATGAATTGTCGGTAAACTATTTTTTACAATGCTGTGATCATTTTTGGCAATTGTCAAGGTTGCAAATAACTTTGCGCACCTACTGTGAGAGAGTTCAATATACTTTAAATATTACTTTTATCAACGTTCTGAGTTTTTTTATTGTTTTCCTTCAATTTTTGTTTTCCTGTTTATAAGGCTCAAAAGCAACAATCGTTTTATTTAAAACTATTTTTAGATTTAATTTATACGGTATCAAAAATTTCAAATAATTGCAAATTTCATGGGCATTGCAGTGTCATTTTAGAAAAAACTATACAAATTTTGTCGATTTTTTACACACACATAATTATTCAACTTTTAACAAAAAAGTCAATAAAAAAATTCACTTACGTATTTATAATATTGAATGATTTGACTATTTTGCAAAATTTATTTATTAATTAACTAAACATTTTGAAACGGACATTGTTAGTGCAAAGCACAATTGAGTATTAAAACAAAATAATTAAAACTTGAATGCGTATACCAACATGTGCAATTTTGATTTAAAATAAAATTAAAACTTGAAAACTAATTTTAATCAATCAAATTAAAAACTAAGCAAGTGCAGCAACCTTGCATTTCACAGTTCATTGCACATATTTGAACGTCTATTGAACTTGAGACTGTCACATGGCAACTACGCTAATCTTTGCAAACTAAAAACAACTTAATATTGTTATATTTAATTTTTTACTAATAAACTTGATTATGATAAACTTTTAATAAAATTTCTAGTAAACAGATTTTAAAACTAAAAAATTTGTTTAAAATTGTTAATTTTTTACAAACGTTTATGTTTTTACTGTTCACTACTACTTACTGCATTTCAAGGACCCTAACATTTTAGGTAGTGGCCAAATTACATTTAAAAGTTGTCATTACTTAAAAACAAAGCTAAAAACGATTAGACTAGGCAAATCATTATTACAGTAATCTTACTTCAGTAATACTAATTCATGCAAAAAAGCAATGGAAGTACGCCCAATTTGGTAGACAGTCATACACAGCACACACACATCCAGTATACAAATTCTATTGTCGGGTTTGTGCTTTTGAAAAAATGTACAGGTTGATCTTCTATTCACACACGTATCTAAAAATATCATTATTGAAACAACAATGGTTTGATAATGTTAGCTTTACATGAAATTAAAAAAATAGCGTTTTTAACTAAAGCTAGTCTACATTGCTATGCAAATTACTAGCTATTACTATTTACAATTGTTTTTGCTTCCTATTTTGCTGCAAACGTAATGTTGTATAAAATTTTAACATGTTACTATTGTTTATTGTTAAAATTTTAATTCAAAACTAAAAATGTTATACTGGTTTTAGTGTTAACTTATTCTGCTTTCAAAAACTTTAATTTTTATCAAGTTTACAAAATTCATTAAATTCATAAAAAATCAATTTTTTTGAGTTTTTTACAATAAAATGCAAACTTGTAATTTTAGTGCACTATTAAACAAATTATATTGTTTCTAGAAGTATCCTTAAACATTTTAAAAAAAATATATTAAAAACATGTCAATCAAACAAGCTTTCACAGCAGGACCCTTTCTAGTATAAAAAAATATATTTTGGGTGCATTTTGATAAAAATATTTTTAAACATTACTTAAATTCAAAAAAACCAAGTTATTGTTAGTTTTTGTAAGTTTGAATTTATTTTGTAAACAATATTTTAATTGACATCAGTAAACTGTTTTTTGCTACAAAATTTTATATTTATTTATGCAAAAATTACTCGCGACAATTGACAAATCATTATAAAAAATTTTTTTTGTGCTAGTCTATGAATTATTTGCTTGTGTAAACTTTTAACAAGTTAAACAGTTTTCAATAACAGGAAATCATTTAAAAGGTCATTTTAAAATGTTTTGAACAAATCATAACAATTTATTTACAAAAACAAACCCACCAATTTTGTTTAATATTTATTTTTAAGTGACAAAATAAAAATTTTAAACTTTTACAGTGTTAAAATTGTTATGTAAAAATCAGTTGTTTTTTAATTTTAAATTTTTTTGGCAAAAAAAATAATAATCAAAAGATTAAACTAAAAAAGTTGATTAATTTAGTTTTTACAATGTATTTTTAATAATGATAGTTGTTTAAAATTCACAAACATAAATTAGTTATGGTGATTTGTTTTAATATGTTTTTTTCATAAAACTTAAATTTTAATTAGATTTAATAACAAAAGAGGGCGACATCAATCATCAAATTGTTCAAAAACATTAAGGTTTGCTTGAATTTAATCGTGTGCAAATATTTCATACAATTTGCAAAAATGTTCAACAGAAACGTAGTTTTATTTAGTTAAAACACAAAGTTGATTTAAATTTTTTTAACAACTTTTTTTATTGTTTTTGAAAAACGATGTTGACTCCATCAAGTATTTTTGAGCTACATGTAAAAAAATATAAATATGATAAAAAGTAAATCAATGCAAGTGTTAAGCTGGTGTTAAAAGAGTGAACGGAATTAGTTCACTATGTTAATGTGGTAGTAGCCATGTAAGTCATGATAGTTTGGTAGTCTTGTAAGTGATTGTTTGTGTTTTAGTGCTTAGTGTGTTACAACAAAAATTAGGTTTTATTTTTCAAGTTGTTGTCATCCGTCTTACCACAGTAGTAGTGTGTGTCATAAACTTTGGTTGGCAGTGAACTTTTTGTTGTGTTTGCCGTATTTGTTGTGAACTGATTCAACTCCTCAACCGCTGGGCAGCTCGAAGTCGACACATGGAGAGGCGCATGCCGTAGGGACAGTCGTCCAGGGCAAAGGCGCCCCCCTGGGGCGGCTGCTGCTGCTCACTGACGGCAGCTCGGGCTAGTGTTGGCTTGGCTTGGTTGGAGGACGAGGAAGGGTGTGGGAGGCTCAGTTCCTCAGTTCGCTGTTGGTAGTCATTCACATCTACGTACTTGGACTTGGAGGAGGTGAAGGAGCGAGGACGGGAGCCGCGGGCGATGGGCACCACCTGGGCAGGCGCCGGTTGGCTCGGTCTGAAGGCCTGGTTCACCTGGCCGTCTTCTTCCTCTTCGAACCGCCCACTGCTGCTGCTGACCTGCTGCTGCTGAGGTGTCCACTGTTGCTGCTGCTGCTGCTGCTGCTGTTGCTGCGGCTGTTGGAATTGCCGCTGTTGCTGCTGCAGTACAACTCTGTCCTGCCGTGCGACGGCATCGGGCACCACCTGCAAGTCAGTCATAGGCAGCGGCGCCAGGACCATGGGAACCTGTGGGCGAGGACGATACATTGACTTTCCTCGTGCTATGGGACTTTTAACAATTGCTTGTTGCGGAAACTGCTGCTGCTGCTGCTGCTGACTACCCTTGCCGAGCCAGAAAGCACTGCCCTTGCTCGTCCGCCCGCCCTTCACGCCCCACTGAGCCTGCACTGCACTGTCTGCTGGTGGAGGAGGTGGTGGTGGGAGTGCCTGGTAGGGCCTACTAGCCAATGAACTGCTGGGGAAAGCAGTGAAAAGCGGCCTAGAGGGCTGCTCCACTGACTGCATCCGTGGTGGGGGCGGTTGTTGGGCCAGCGGAGGGGGCAATGGGGGCAGTGGCCGGGCGCCGGCAAAGGACCGCGCTGAGTCAGCAGCAACAGGTGGCCTGCTGCCCTCAACTGGTTGCCTGTCCGCATCAGCTGCTGCCGGCGCTGTTGGCTGCTCTACCTTTTCACTTTCAACGGGAACTTCGGGTTTTTCTGTTGTCGTCTTTGGCCCCGGGCTAAATGCTGGCCTTGTTATTTTTGGTTTTCGCTTTAATGCCGCTTCAAGCTCGGGATCATCTTCGTCATCGTCTGCGTCCCGCACGATTCGGGCTAGGCGGTATTTCTAAAAAATGTAGTAAAAATGATTAGATTAAATGTAATAATTATAACAACCTGTGGCTAAGCTTTTAATTAAGAAAACTAAAAAATTTTGTTATTTAAATTTTTTTAAATATTTGTTTAAATATTGCAAGTGTTTTTTTAAAATTGTCAAATTTTACTTACCTGATTATGTTCAGAGGTGGCAGCAATAATATTTGCTAGCAAAACACAGCTGATTGCAACGAAAAGGAAAAACTTCATCTTTGTTTTAGTTGTTGTTGACAGTTAAAACGACAATTGTTAATAGTTTTCAAAATGTAGAATACACAGGCAAAGTCGATTAAACGGAAAAAATACAAATGTAAGCGTTATAATTAGCTATTTAGCAGTAATGATTACCTTGGACGCAATCTGTGCTGTTTGTGTTTAGCGGCAACAACAGCAAGTGCACCGATCTAACCGTTGGCAAACAGGTGCGAATGGAACAGTAAAACGAAATGAATAAAACAAAAAGAAGGGAAAGGGAAAAAGGAAAAAGGGAAAGGAATGGAAAGGCAAATAGGAAACTCCTTCAGAAGTGATGATGCGCCAAAAGTCGATTAGATTGCCGTTGGCTGCCTTTTATACCTGCACCATCAGGCGGCACACAGGCTCTCCCAATCGACGAGGCTCTGCCCCTTTTCCTAGCTAAGCTTTCTCAGAAAAAGACTGAACTGAGAGCACGTCTCCCTCGTCCCTCGCCGCCACCACCATCATCATATGTCTGCATCCGGAGATAGTACGTGTGTGTGGTTAGTCAGTGTGTCTCAGTACATCAGTCAGTCCATTCCTGGCATTCTTCTTATCACCCAACTTTGACAGTACAACGTGAGCGTCATTAAGGCGACGATTCACTGTGGTGGCGGCGGCGGCGGCACCAATATTCAAAATAAACGACGTCTCCTTTTCTCTCCCCCTCCTTTTCCGCTTTTCATTTTCTTTTCAACTTTTTATCATTTCCCTGACAACAGCCGTTTCACATTAAAGTTGTCTGTTTCAACTTTTAAACGATTTGCTGCGAGTTTTATGGTTTTGCTGAAACATTAGCGGGATAAAAAAATTAGATTTAACATTAAGATCGCGACTAAAAAGCAAAATCAACAGTGATTGTGACTGCTGCTTGTTGAGAAGCAGTTTTGACAATTTTGTGTGCAAAAAAAGTTATTGAATACAATCCTGTTTCAATTGAAAAATAGGAAAAAGGCAGTTGGTAATAAGACTTGTACATGCACTCTTTGTTGTACATCTACGCTCAATTAAGTTAGAATAAGCACATTAGTAAAAGTAGCATTGAAATTCAAGTCTCACATCACTCGATGAACTTGTCCTATCTCTGTTTATGCCATTTAAATGCGCTGGTGATGTGATATAAGTTATTATAACTATAAATTTAAAAATCACTTGATAAAAGTAAACACACACACTCACACACAAAATCGTTTTTGCTTTCAAGCTGATATAAAAGTGAATTGCCCTTTGGGCAACGATGAGCCGTCTTAGAGCATTTACTTCACTTAGATTCAGATCTGCCCATAGCAACCCCTTTTTGACAGTTCTCGGTGTTCAATAGTATAAGTTTGTTTTGTCCTCTGTTTCTCTTTCTCATCGAAGATCACTTGTGTATTTTCCACTAATTAGTTTTTGTCGCTGATTGTATTCTTCTCATGCAAGGTAATACTGCCTGATTAATTTATACTTTTCCAACTCTCTCTCTCTCTCTCTCTCTCTCTCTCTCTCTCTCTCTCTCTCTCTCTC
>JAALOO010000546.1_pt1 | contig 32995 bp, 27 predicted proteins | sample 7257641 | NCBI WGS metagenome assembly JAALOO01 (sample SAMN14085613, study PRJNA598686) | mite metagenome | biome: ENVO:01001000; feature: ENVO:01001002; material: ENVO:01001226; isolation source: single female mite from University of Michigan culture on fish food culture... ...
ACAGACTGGCAAAGTAATAAGCGGGCTTTTGCCCTACCGGGCCGCCCGCCAAAAATTGCAGAAAATACGAAGAATTAGTTGTTAAAGAAAATCCACATGTAAACAAAATGTATCTAGTCTACGAAGGGGCCAAAGTGATTACATCATTGTGATGATTCGATCTGATTTGTCTTGGAAAAGCAAAGGCATTTGTTCCAGTCCGCAATGTATTATTTTGCTGTATGAAAAGGGCAAAAATGATCAGTTTCAAAAATATTCAATGCAAAACACTTACAGATGCATTAACATGGGAATGGAGCCGATGAAAGTACCCTGGGGGATAAACTTGAGCATAGGTGCCAACCGAATGTTGCTGGCAAGTAAACGGTAATAGAACTTTGATACTGCTAAAAACTCATTCAGTACTTACATGGTCATCAAGTTGGGCAGTTTATTGAAGGCACCAGATTCGATCAGGTGAAACTTCGGCAAGTTGTTCAGATGACTATTTTGAGGGAAATAAGAGCAATAAATTAATCAAGACAAGTAAAACTGCTAAAAAGAGGATGCTTTAGTTTGTGGAAATTAACATCTCAATAACTGTCTCTAATATCATCATCTATTGCTTACATTTCCGTAAGAGAATCTGCATAAATCTCAAAAACGCCAGCCCGGAGCACTTTAAGTCCAATTCTGTTAAGAACGCTAAAGGAGAAAAAAGAGAATAAGTAAAAAAGAGAAAAGAAATGCCGTCAATTATAGATGAAGAAAATCAAATTAAACGACCGATAGGTAAGGCAGGGCGCCGTGAAGGCTTTGCCGCCACTGTGCGTGCGCTTAATGGCCTAGTTTGGCGATCAATGGCCGTCAGAGAGGTTGAGGCAGCATCGACAGACTTTGTATTTATTTTCCCGCCTAATAGGTTTGTAATAAAATAGAAAAGGCTACAGTGGAACAAGCAATGCAGTATTAATGTGAATGGCAGAAGAGAATGTGGAAAAAGGTAATAAATTGCAAATTGGCAAGTAGTAAAGGCAGAGAAGATGGCTGCGCGACAGACTGCGGCTTGTCTTAATAATTCATTGCCCCGTCCGCCTTGACGGTGAGCTCGCACTCTAGTGCGCCAATCAAGTCCTTCTGCCCGAAGAAGTTGCCAATGATGAGCATCACCAGACACAGTGACGAGTGCTGCTTGCGAAGTTGATGCAGCTCCTCACAGATGCCACACTTGGGGAAGCTCAGGGTAGAGGAGGACTGCTTGGGCTGCTTGCCAGCGCACTCACTCGGCACCAGATGAACACCACTCTGGTCCTTCTCCACTTTGATGGCGCTCACAGTGAGCAGAGTTCGCATTCGCGCGTAGTTGCAGTAGTGGAAGAGGACTCGAAGTTCGTAGTAAACATCACCCGGCTGTAGTGTGTCTAGCAGGGCGAGAAATCCAAACAGCCAAATACCGAGCTGGGGACGGTAGCCGTCACGACGAAGCCAGATGCGGAAGAAACGTAAGATGCGCACTATTTCAGTTTGCTCAAGTTCGCAGAGAAAGGAAATTTGAGGTTGGTGGCCGTTGACGTAGGCATTGGAGAAGGTCGCCTTACTCTTGGCTGGACACAGATGCAATGAAGCCAACATTGACTCGCCAAGTGCCATCTTATCCCAGGCAAAGTCGAGTTTTTCATTTTCATTGGCAAAATCATCTTCATCATCATCTTCATCTTCCGCATCGTCATCCTCTTCGGCGTTTTGATAGCCGTTTTCGGCGCTCTTTGCGTTTGCTTTTGACTCATCATCCCACAAAATGTCTCCTTTAGAGCGCGGCGAGCCAAAGCAGTACTCCAGCCACCACTGACGTGTGCGGACAGCTCGAGCCACGTCAAAGTGCGCTCCCATGTCATTTCGTACCTCTGAGACCTGGTTGCGATGCAGTTGAATCAACTTGCGAGTGTACTTGAAGTTGTGCAAGACACTACCAATCAGAGCTTTTGAGTTCCACATGGGCTGGAATCCACTGAACGCCAAACTAACAGGCAAGTGCTTCACTGCAGGACTTTTTGGCAGTCCACAGATGGGAATTTTAGTGGAGGCTCGTATGAGGTGATACTGAGTCGACTCATGACGCACTTGGCGGAGGTATTGGCGGCCGTCGCAGGTGACATGGGCATGTTCATAGTCGTCTTCATCGTCCACCGGAAGGCACTGCTGCTGGGGATGATCCAAAAGTGAATCCTCTTCTTTGTCTCCTTCAAAAGGACCCTCAAAGTCGGTGATGTGGTACATGGCAACTCGGGTAGGTCGAGCAAACAACACTGCCCGGACTAACACGTCACGTCAGCTGCTGCTGCTGTTGCTGAGGCAAAATCGAACTATACAATGCGACGTGTAAGTGTGGGCATCAGTTCGAACTTGTCTTGCTGAGCGCATCATCATTTGTTTCCATTGTCGGCACGCAGCGTGCATGGCCAGCACCGGTGCACAACATTCCTTCTGTCTCTGTTTTAGCGCCCGTGACTGGAGAAATATTAATAATCTGATTAGCTGAAGGAAGTGGCAGCAGCGACAGAGGCAGTGACGGCGATACGATACTAGTTGTGCAAATCGATATAAATATCCGATCGCTCGTTATTAATAGATTGCCATTATCGGACAGTGTACGGCCACACCGGCAGGCAAAACTAGTTTTCAGAAGGCAGGAAATTTCAAATTAAGTTATGTCAAAGGCGGAGTAGAGCAGAAGCAGCAGCGGAGGCGGTGGTGCTGGCGTTACTGCTGCCGGCACAGAGCCACACTGCTAAATCCTGTCATAATCGGGAAGAACTGCAGATTGCTGTCTTTGCTTTGGCTTCTGCGAATGTGTTCAGCAGAAGGGGAAGAGAAATTGTCACGAACGGCAGCATGACGATACCGACACCGACACCAAATTTGCGCGATCACTCTGGAGGGCAGTTTTTCCCTTTGCCTCTCTCTTTGTGTTTTGCAATGTTCCGTCTTTGAGAACTGTTCTAAGCGGGCAAGGATTCTGCGACTTAGCGCAGACTGCTTTCATTAGGCTGCGACCAGGCCAAAGCAGTCAATTGGCAGTGCCACCAGAGAGTTGCCGCACTCAGTTAAATCAAAATTAATTACTCACAGTCGAATCAAAGCAAAAGATTTTTAGAAGATACAATAAAAAGCTTTTAAAGCATCGCGGTTTTTTCATTGAGTGCAGTTCAAGTAAAATTATTTTAAGATATCAGGGCACTCTCGGCGTGCATATTGATAGAAAATTGCATACTGTTTCATCCGGTTTTCATTTCTCTGACCTTTGTGCGAAAAGGCGCCTTTCCTCTGTGCTCAAACGGGCTCGTCCACTGGGACCATCTGTATAAAAACGTCAAGATGAACGCCAATTTTCGTGCAGTAAGTGCATGTAAAAAAGAGCTTTCCAGACATAACTCGCTTTTTCTCGCTAACCTGACTAAACTGTAAATCATAAGAGCCCCGGTGGCAATGTGCCAACAAAGAAGGAGAAGAAAAGAAAACTCCTTGTTCAGAGCTCAACAAAGAAAACGAAGCCTTTTCAGAGCAGCATAATTAAAAGTGGCCATCGATCGTTCGGTTAAGTATGTGCGTGTGTGTGTATGTGTGTGAGTAGTAAGTACCAGGCAGCATTGTTTCTCAGTCTCTGTCAAGTGGACGCTAGGCAAACAGCCGCAGGGCGTCAGATAAAGAAGTGGTAGACTGTGAATGCGATCTTTTTACTGTGAAGAAAGTGAGCGAAGGAGGACTCTGTTGAAGGACTGAAGGACTGACACTGCACTCTTACCGGTGTGCAGCTGCTGGCAAAGGCAGCAGTGCTGATAGCTAGAGAAACGCTCCAAATTGGATTATCAGTCGCCACACGCCTAATTGCCAGCACGATATTGGCCACTGTGCCCTGGTGACAGTGACAGTGCTCTGGTCACTAGCACTGGCGGTGTAGCACAGTAGGGACACAGTTTGCACAGCGACCGTCCATAAGTTGTCGAAGCAAGCTAATTGACAGGCGAATCATAACCAAGCTAGTTCCAGTTGTTCCAGCAGTTGCAATTCTCTTTCTCTTGGCAATTCTAATTACCAATTCATCCCCGTTGCTGCTTTTCTAGTTACTTAATCTAAATGGGCCATTATCATCGTTTATTGAATTACATGTTTCGCCTGTATGATGTTAGCACATGAAGACACTCCTTTAGATGGCAGTGCAGAGGGCAATTGATGTAGAGTGAGCAGTCCCAGCGATTGCGTCAATCGTCGACGTTGTCTAAAAGCTAGAGACTAGCAATCTTTGCTGTCTTGCTTTGTGCCTAATTTACCATCAGGAATTTATTAAGAAAGCTATAAGACAAAGAAGCACTAGAAAACAAGCAGTCGTTCAGTCATAGAAGACTTGAAAGGAGACATCCCGCTGTCTCTGCGCCTCAATGCTCCAACAGTTGTACATCATTGGATAAATCAGACGGCACCGTCCTCAGTAACGCTCTTTTCTTTTCTTTTTATTCCATTTCGACGTCAACAATTTGGCAAATTTTCTTTTGTGAAAGAGTGCCTGTTAGCAAAACTCGCTGCATAGAAACGAACTTTGATTGAGTGCCGAGCGGTTCTGCTGTTTGCGAGAAAGATTTTAGCAGTAGAAATGGTTAAAAGAAAAAGAAAAAGTGTGAAGGAAAAGGAAACAATAGAAAATTCTTTTCATAATCTAAATTAGATCTAACTGGAAAGCTTGCCACTTTCAGTAGTACTGACAATTAGCTGTTGGCAAGATGATTACCATTTATTCTGCTTGAAGCGCATTTATTCTTTTGTTAGTTTTACTAAGCCGATTTAGAAGTGACCGGTTGAAAAGTGCTGCCAGCACCGTCGACAATCAGCACGACAATCAGTTGTCTGCCGATAATTCGATTACTGCACTCAATAGTAAAGGCGCCTTGAGAAAGATCACTCAAGCTTTTTCTCTCTTTCTGGGCTGACAATCGACTCTGAGCCTGTTTCAGACAATACTATTCAAATTGGTAACCCATTGAATTATATTTAAATGAAGCTAATTAATTTAGTATAAATCGCTTTGTAGAGGAGCTGTAATTTGATTAGAAATGCGCTCACTGGCCATTGAAAGTGACTAGTGCCAACCCGATACAGAGGAAGGACAGCAAAAGTGCCTATATACTGCACTTGCCGGTGCACCGGTAATTGTTGGGTAATCGATCAGTGGCAAAACAAGTGCTGTGCTAATTAGCCAGTGCCAAGAGAACTGTCGCATTGCCGAAGGGTGCTCACTGCTTTGCCTGCCACTTTCCGTGGCGCCCATCAACTGAACAAAGCTGCCGCATTTGCTTGTTCTGCTCTACAGAAAACCCCGCCTGAACACGTGCTCTTTGTAGTACAGTGGCAAATGTTGTACCACAAACATGACATGACATTGTGGAGCAGAGTTCTCCAAGTCGTGACAGTTGATGTTGACCAGCTGTGATCATCAACAATCGCTTAACTGACCAAGTAATGAGCGAATGAATTATTTAATGGCAAATAAAGATATAGAGAAGAAGGCTGCCCTGCCGACGATAGGGGCCTTTTTTACGTTGCATTCTATCAATCGAGAGCAAAGTCAGAGCGAACGGTCATTGATGAAAGCAGTCGATATATACAGCGCATTCATTAGCAGCGCCAATCGGGCGCGTCTGTCAGCGGGCTTTTGGCACCGAAAGAAAACCAGAGCCGATCAAAGCCGTTTTTGCCTAGTTCCTTTCACATTGTAGCTGTCTTGAGTCGCGTCTCTGGCGAGTTCTCTCTATGCAACGCGCACTTCTTGACTGTCCATTTAAGACAAAGAGACGCAGAGACCCTGCAGACGCTAATGACAATTTGGCAAAAATAATCCATGCGGAAATTGTTCTGTAGTACATTTGTTTGCCCTCGTACACGATGGGCGACACTGAGAAAAAGCTGAACGACTGAACCAGAAACAGAGCCAGAACAGGGCAAAAAGATGAAACACAAAAAAACAGTAAACAATCGATGAAACAAATGCTGGTTGTGCGGGCCAAAAAAGTCATCATCAAGCCATGGCAAATTGAAAGAGGACAGAGGCAATGACAGAGAAAAACTAAAAACACTCTAATTGCCAAAAAGAGCGGCTGATTGAAGGCACAGTTTAGGAAGATTATGTCAACCGCAAGAGTGCCAACCCAAAACGCCCAGGCCGATCAGCAGATCGATGTCAAGTGGTCAAGTGGACGACAACTGGCTACCGCAAAACGCTGCCATTTATTTCCTTGTTCACTAGTTGCAGTGTCTTCCAGAATGCTAATCAGTTTAGAGAACGGCATTTGATAAAGACATTTGTTGGCACAAAAATTCAAATAAAATTGAAGTAATTTCTAGGCAGTCAGGAATTTGAATAGTGTAAATGTTATGTTTAATTGATGACCTAGTACTTTTTGAATAGCTCAAGTTGACTCTACTTTAATATATGTCACAAATTAATTTGTATGTTATGTAAAAACTAAATGGTAGCCTTTAAAAAAGAATACTCATCGGTGCCGGCAGTGAACACTTGTCGCCTAAAATTAATTAAATTGAACACGAGTTCTCTCGTAAAGTAGAAAATGACTGTGAAGTTAAAAAATATTTCACTGTGTGCTACTGCACCTGAAGAAGCACTTCACTGAAGAACAAAAATGGTAAGAACAATTTTCGATCGGATCGACTATGCGGCCGGTGCTGGCTTTTGAACAGATAGTCGGTAATTGGAAACAACATACTGACTCAGCTACTTTTAGCCCAATCAATCAAGTAGAAACTGACCAAATTCGTCGTCAGCTGCTGTTCTGACCGTTTGGAGAGAAAGTGAAAGTGAGTCGACAACAGCAACCAACATCAGTTTGGTAATGCTTTTCATTCCATTAACTATCGTCAATGAGACCAGCCAGACTCATGGCCAGTCTGCACTTCCACTTTCGATTGTACCAAGCGAATCCAACGGCCATAAATCTTGGCAGAAGAACAAAAACTGTGACCCACAAAAAACAGTACGCTTGTGCTGTAGAGCAACAAAGTTAAGCGAAGTGAACGAATTTGGCAGAATTTGGCGACAAAAAGCGCCTCTTAGTGTGCTTCACTGAATTCGAAAGAATCTTTTAATTATTGTTACCCTCTGAAAGTGCTTAATTACGTCTTATCACTGTGGTTTAAAAAGTTGGATGCTGCGATGAGTAGTTGCAGACACTTCGATTGCAATTACCATTTTTGCAGTACGACTCTTTGTGTGTAGTAGTTTTGCAGTGGGTTATAGTGAAAACGATGATTTTAAGCAAAGTTAGCAAGTGATGACAAAACTGAGCAGTTTAACTTCAACCAAAACGCGTACCCCAAATTAGTCGTTATGCAGCTGAAATGTGCAAATCAATGTTTCGGCAGTGATAATACCATTTTACAGAGGAATTAGGGAACAAATTAACTGACACAAGCTAAAGTTGAAGAAGCAAAGAGTAGTTGAGCAAAGTTACAAAATCTGCGCTCAAATCAGCAGCAGTGCACTATCGATCGTCACTGTGTCGCTTATCTGCTTATCACGTAAATTCATCATTAAGATGGCGGAAATGGTCATAGAAAATGAGAGAAAGCGTCGATTAGGCAGTGACGGAGCGGCGCCTAAATGGAATTGATTTTGGCCGACTTCACACTACCACCGGCGACTAGGGACGCTAAAAGCTCATTCAGTGGGAAATTAAACAGCTAGGCACAAAAGTGCCGATCAGCTGTGTGCTTGAAGAATGACTAGACTCTATCGATTAATGAGCCAACCAAATGCAAATCGATTATTAGTGCCACAAAGTCGGCACAGCCATGCCGGACGCAATGCACAAACTTTGCCGCCCGGTGCGGCTGCCTATCGGTCAATATATGTTGTCTCAGCAATTCAATAGTAGATCAAACACAACAAATGCTGATGATGATTTGAGAGCAATTTAAAAGCAAAAAAATGAATATAAAAAATGTAAATACGTACATTTTCCGAACATTTTGGGAAAAGTTTTGGGGCAAATGGATGATTGACTCGCCGGTGCAAAAACAAAACACATTTTCCTGCTGTTTAATAACTTTTCTGCTTGTAGAGTTACTTTTACTAGAGTTCTCCCCCAAGTCATGATTTTCCGATTCATGGTCATCAGTCCTTAATTCGGTAATTCTGTAGTGGTGATCACAGTAGCATCCTTCAAATGCTCCATGCTCAAAGCTGATTTGCACGTTAAGGTCGTTGTCAAGAAGCTCAGGCAGGAGATGTCTATCGCCGATTATCAGCGTTCGTTCTCTCTTGTGAATCACTTTAAAGATGTCATCAGTGAAATGGCCACTAAATTGATCGTTAAACTCAATGTTTTCGCTGAACTCTTTGTTCTCAGGCAAAGCAGTGCGGATGACATTGGGGTAATTGGGGTTTTCATGGCCTTTGTAAGAGGGATAATCTTCATCGTCTTCACCGTTCTCGTGAGGCACCTCTCGGTGAGAAAACTGACCAAGGCCAAACTGTGGGTAAGCAGTAGACTTGGGCGTGGCTTCAGTTGTGATAGTTGAGCTCGCAGGTGAGTCTCGGCTGTGCTCAGGCAGACTGGGCTCGTCATCCTGACTGATGCCGGCATCGAAGCTGGTCGTCGGTGCTACAGTAGTTTCTATCACAGTTGTTCGAGGCTCCACAATTGATGGCACACGAAGTAAAGGTGATTTGAGCGAGTACACAGGCGAAAATGATGATACGCGAGCAGTGAGAGTTTGTGCCTGCTGAAAAGGTGATACTGCTCCGACAAGCGAGGATGCAGCATTATCACATTTTGTACAGTTTTTGACTGATGAGGTGGATGATGCGGCCACTTTGGTTGAATTCAATGGCAGCAAATTCATAGTTGACGTAGGGACGGCACTGACAATGGTTGATAAAGTGTGCAACAAAAGAAGTAGATAAAGAAGTTTGCCGGGCCAGTTGTGCGTGGGCCATCTGGCTGTCCACAGCCATCTTTTCGCAGCCATGAACATTTTGCGTGTGTGTGCGTTAGGCCACTTCTGGCAGCTTTAAACGAAGCTTAATTCGCTTGACTGACAGACCCATCTGGTCGGCGATCATATCTGCTGGTAGTCTGTCAACAGCAGACCATACGAATTCACTTCTAAATTTTTGTTAATTTTTCAATTTTGTAAAGAAACAAAAACCCTTCTAATTGGATGCGGGCAATTTAATAAAACGACATAATAGCAAATAGTTTGCTCAATGGTAATTGACACTGGAGCGATTTCTTCAAGCAGTCTGATCACACTGCAAATAATATTGAAAGGGCAAATAAACGGGTAATGAAGCAGCGGTCGTCCGAAATCAACGAGTAATAAAGGCATTGAGTAATGGGAAAAACGAGAGCAGAGATCAACGATGATGACAAGACGCCGGAAGTTGTTGCTTTAATTAGGTGACGACAAACGAAGTAAAATAAATCGACAAAATCGGAGCACAAGTCGCACCAGTGGCCAGTACAGCAAGCTGCCACTGAGATTGTCTCATCACCGGTGGACCAGAAAAGCCAGTGTACAATGTTGAGAAAAGCCGTTCATTCACAAAGGCATAATTCGGTGTTTGTGTACGAGTTCAATTAGATGCAAAAAATTTTCAAGCAGCCTTGTGTTTATATTTAGCAAAAACGATTGTAATAGCATCTTAGAAAGAAACTGCCAAACAGCCCAATTTAAGCCGGTAATAAAGAGAGGCACAAATGTAAATAGTCACACGAGGAAAGTTGTGTACATGGCCATTGCGTTTGAGGTGGCAAAGAATGGAGGGAATCACGCATTGAATCGGCCTCGCGCGCCTGAACGATTTGCAGCAATTCGAACCAGGAGCCATTAAATGGCGACTGACTGACGGGGCGACTGGAAGGGAACTAAAAGTGACTAAATAACTTTGCACACTTTCACGAAAGAGAAGGGAGTCCGCTTTCTGCTACGACTTTCTGGAACGAAGAGGAGCACCGCTAAAGGCGAAGGCGCCAAGTGGTGGTAGTAGCGGTAGTGGTCGGTCGGCCAAGCCGGAGAGAAAGAAAGAAAAAGGAAAAGATGGTGCAATGAGAGATAGAATGCGTGTGTCTGTGTAAGGGAGGAAACGAGAAAAAAGCTGGTAAAAGTTCTGCCGATGCTAATGCAGTGATCAGTGCAGAATTGGACAAGTGTCACTAGGCAAACTTTGGTGTCAAGTACGAGTGAAAAGCTGGCAAAGGGCTAAGGGGCGAGGTAACAAGATTAGCCCGAACTGTCACTGTAAAGTGGACAGCAGCACATGGCAGCCATTCGATTGCAATCACACACATTCACACTGGGCTTTACAAAGCTCTAGCGGAGGCTGACTTGGCTGCACTGCTACTACTCTTGTACAGTGCTGAAGCTGCACTAGCAGAGCTTGAATAAATTATTTGATGTGGGGCGCGATGATGCGTCGCTCTTTCCTTTTCAGTGCGCCACCGGCTTTTGATGCTAAGCATCGCCAACTTTCAATCAATTTCCATTAATATTATCAGGAGGTTAGAAGGCTCATCAAAATGCAAAGCTGCAACATAACTGAAAGAAAGGATGATAATCAAAAGAAAAAGCCAATATTAATTCCGCTGATGTCGATGTTGGCATTGGATAACGCAGACTTGCCGGCCTGGCCCTTTGTTTGTTTGTGTTCACTTGCTCTAGACGACCCTGCTGACAAATTACAAGTTTTACTACTGATGAAAAGGCTACTCTTGGTCATTGATCAGTTCAGTTGATCAAGTTGGCAATCTAATCTTATTTCTAAATCAAAGAGGCAGCTGACATACAAAGGGACTACAGTTTGCGTTGAGTGAACACTAAATTCTGGTGCACGCGTCATCTGGTAATCCTTTGCATAAGCCTGGTTTTCAAGTATTCTGTTATTCTGACGTTTTTCGGCTTTCTCATAATTGACGATGCTTTCAACTGAAATTAGAACTAGTGTAAAGTAAAATTAAATTTGGCATTAAGCTTCAGAAATGGCGACAAAAAAGGTAGAAAGGTGCAAACAGCAAAAATTGCGTGGCTTTGTATTGTCACAGGACAGCTAAAGTTGGCACTTTAAATTGAGAAATGGTGTGCAACTCTGTCAGTGGTGTAACTGGTTGCATTTATTTTATACATATCTGCTAAAGTTTGCGTCCTGTTTTACAATTAACCAGTATTTTTTGCAACAAAACATTGCAAACTAATTTTTTTTCAACTGAATTAGTTAAATTTTAAAATCTTATGCACTTTTTCTGACAAAATTGACACATTTTTTGCACTGACATCATGCTCAAAAGATGAACCCTTATTTCCGGTCAAATCATAGATTTTTTCAACTCAAAATGATGAAAGTTTTTAGAAAAGTTACTAAAATAAAATTTTAATTTATAATTTAAATGCAGTAATTTGCAAACAAAAAATAAAGATTATTATTTTTAAATGAACTTGGTGGAGCAAGTAACCTAATGTAAACATAGAATGATGAAACAGCAAATGACCTATGGTTCAATTGACGAATTTCATTTGATGTCTCCACTTCAAGAAACACTTAAATTGACTCAGCAATTCAAATGCTGACTGCAATCATCGTTGAAACAGATGGTATTGATGCAGAAGATGAAAACGGAAAAGAAACGTATAAAAAGGACGTTTTTCAAATGCAATAAAAGAGCTCAGCAGGATAATTAAAACAAAAACTGACTGTTTTAGCGTAGATTAAGATTTAGTAGTGTAAATCTGTGATTGTTGACAACGTTTCTCTCACTTGAATAGTGAAAAGAAAATGAAATGCATTCATTTGCATCTGCTTGTATTAGCATTTCTAACTAGGCAAATAGACTGCTGAGCCTGACTTAAAGATATTTACAAATTGTTGATAAAATTAAATTACTCAAAAACTAGCACTCAGCGGCGTTAAGCAACAATAGCAGTGGTAAAATCCTTTCTTGCCCTTGATCAGAATAATTAAGGATATTGTCTGCTTGCTGAATAGATAAAAATTGACAAAGTGCTAGAAGTAGTACTGTTGTCAATATATTTTGTTTTCTATTGGTAAAATATAACGAATACATTAAAGAAATTTGCCTATTCTATACTTTGAACAATAGACACGTATAATTTGATAATGGCGGTAGAAAACAAAGCATACCTGGTTTAAGAGACATTGATTGCAGTATACTTTACTCAAAACAGTCAATTTGACAGATTAGCATTTCTAATTAAGTGCAATGCACTTGAGCGTGATGAACATGAGAAAACAATGCCGGCAAGTGCTCAGTGAAGGTGCAAGTTGCTTACAAATCTAAATTAGTATTTAAATTTTTATATAAAAACTGTAAGTTTTTAACATTTTTATTTTCTAATCAATAACTATTAGTTTAAAAATTCAAAAAATATATTTACAACACAAATTATAAACTGTTTAAAAAACAACAGCAAAACTTTTGAGTTTTAAAGTTATTAAATCTTCACATTTTAGCTTAATAATATATAAATAGTTTAATAATAAAACATTTTTGCCAATGCAGTAATATGAGAACAGAATTCAAATGCCAAATGCACTAAAAAATGCCGGCAGGTGGTCTTTCAGTTCATTTGACAAATCCGGCGGATGTATCGGCTGCTATTGCCAAGAAAAAGTCAATTCAAAAAAGCAAAAAGCAGAACGCAGTCACCTAAACCAGTTTTCAAAACAAACAGTTTGGTGAGCACAAAATATATTTTGCCATTTCGATTGTAAAAATGATTCAATGAACAGAAGAGAATTGAGGGCTAAAACTTACAAAGACAAATTAAATTTAAAAACTTGGCAGCAAGCTTGAAATTGAACAGAATAAATTAGAAGATGCATTTAGAAAGAAAACGTATACCAATTGCGGGTTTACTTTGGCTAACGATTGTACCAGTGTTTTATTCAAAACTGTCACCGGCAAATTATTATTCAACTTGTTCAAACTTCATTTTCTTTATTGAAATTTCTAACACCAGTGAACGCTCTAACTTAATATTCAGCTGAATTTTATAAAATATTTTGAGTTTATTTGCATGCAACAAAAGTACATTAGATTTTCTTTAGTTATTTTTTCAATGCATACGATAATACTAAAATAAGTGCATTGTAATGTTAAAACAATTAAAACAACTCTTTATTTCTCAACAAACTTTTTCCACTTTTTAAATGTATTTTTCACTTGTTTGCTAATTTCTAATGTGTTTTAAATTTTTTATTTACTCATAATGGATATTAAACCAAACGCATACAGCAAAAAGTATAAAATAAATAAATATTTTACAGTTCAACTTGAGTGAACATTAACTGCAATTAACCATAAAACAATCTTCAATCGCAAAATTAGCGTTCATATTTGCGGCATTTTCTGCACAAAATATCATTACACAGGTAGCCAAAAAATAAAAACCAATGTCATTCACTAGCCATTGAAACTTCACGTTCTGAATACTATAGTCAAGTGTAATTAATTAGCGAGTTTCATTTAGTTTAGAGTTTATAAATAATTTATGCCATCGTTTGACCCTTTCACACGATAACCGCCGGTTTATTGTGTCTGTATTTGTAGTGTCCATTTTTTGAGTATCATTAGATATGTTCCTGTGGTTAGGTGAGACAAAGTGTTGATAAATTATTTACACTGAAAAAAGTAGGAAAAAACCTCCTTGGTGACTGCACTGAGATGATCACATGCCAGATGCAATGAATGATTTAACAAAAAGGTTGTTGTCCAAGAATAGACAAAAGCAGTCTGGAAAATGAACTATTGTTTGCAAGTGAGAAGCAAATTAGTGTATCCGACGGTGATGCTCCATGTCTAGTTGACAAAGCTAATGCGGCCTCTGCCACATTCAGACACGTATGAGAATAAAGACAGTCTGTTAGAAGCTCTAATCCGCCACTGTCTTTGCACTACACATTTCCTTTTCTTCTCCCTCTACGTCTACAACTAAATGGCAAAAGACAATGGACCCAAGTAGTATCCCAATCTCTTTTAGCATTTGAATTGCTTTGTTTGCCATGCTCACAAAAAACTACCACATACAAGCAGCAAGCTTTTTATTGGAAGTTTCCATCTATGGTAATGGATAGTGGCAAGGTTCTATGAGTAGTCTCTCTGGCACTCAGCACTGAATACCACCGCACTCAATTTTGTGCCATGTGAAGTACTTAGTGTTAACGCACTTTGCTTGCGTAATTAGTCAAATGTTTTTCCTTTAGTGATTAGGCACACCACAGAATAATACAGTAAAGTTAGACAATCGGCTAGAAAATATAGAGGAAATATATTGCATGCAAATCAATTGCAAATAGTCAATTTTTGGAACTTCCTGGAATTCAATAATGTGATTAAGTAGTCTGACCAATGTTTCAGTTGCATCTTAACAAAAATGCTTATTATGTTGCACAAGGAAAATAATTCACAAGTTTTCTTTATAATATTTACGAGCAGTATCCGGCGATTGCAAAACTTCTTATTAGAAATTGAGGACAAAAATAACTGTCAAACCGCCGTTGTTACAAAGTGTTTGCAGATGACAAAAACATCAATACCAAATTACAAACTGATTTTTGTTGATTTAAATAAAATAATAAAAACTACAAGTTTAACAAAATGAATGTTTAGTAAAGCACTAAAAAGAATGTTTTTTTGCTAGCAATGTTTAATCAAATTTGCTCAATTAAACACCAACGCACTAAACCGTTTTTATTTTGCATGCTCCATCTGAAAGCTAGAAACGTCCACTTTTGTTGGAAATAGAGTTAGTTTGGCAGTGAAAAACAAAGTCCACTTTGTAGTCGTCAACAGTCGTGTCACCGGTAATTGCGTTATAATCTTGCTTGTTGACATAGTACATGAAAGGTGTACAAAACAACGCTTTAATTTGCCGTGCTGTCAGACTGGACACATCATTCGAGATGGCAAAAAGTCAGAAAAACTCTATTAAAATGCTAACTATGTCAAACAAATACAGCAGCATTGAAAGATAAAAGGAAAAGGGCATTGAAGCATTTAGCTGTCGCTCAAAATAAAACCAATAATCAAGTCAATTCTTCAGCAAACAAACAACAACTCTCAACTGCAATTTAATTGGATATTTACGATTGCAATTTGCAGAGTTTAATTTGAATTAAAAACCTACGTCAAACAAAATTGGTTTGTCAATTGTCAACCAAGTTCATGATCAGGCTAACTGGAAGTTGGCTACAAATGGAACTTCTGTACAAATAAACGGCACATTCAAAGTACATCTAAGGAACACGGCACAAAACATAAAAATTAGACTTAAACTTTGCAAAGCCATCAGCTCGATGTAATAATAAATTGAACACAAAAAGAAGCAATACTTGAAAAGTGCCACATCAACTTTTTAAATGAGCAAATGATCATTAGTAGTGTGTGTTAATCATAATCATAACTTTGTTGAATAGTTTTACTTTAAAAGAATTGCTTTTTGCAGTTTCCAGACAGCCATTCTTTGCTCATTGATGTGAAGCAGAGCTTGCTTGGCAGATGGGCGCCTGTAAATGAGCTTTTCTGGCACCAGCACCAACATCACTAGCCCTGGCATGTACACCTTAATAGCACACGTAGTGCAGGCGAATGGCAGTGCAAAAAAAACCAACATTATTATTTGGAGGTGGATAGAACGAAACAAAAGTTACAGGCTTTAATAAGAAGCCATCGCACCGGCGTGCAACCGGAGCTGCTGAATCTAAGATTAATCACAAGCGTGAACAAAATGCAGACACAAATAACACCGCCCTTGACGGCAAGTGTATACTCATTAAGAACTCTCTTTGTACCATTTGCAATGGAACAGTGAACAGGAAGAAGAACGAGAAAAAATGCGACTGCATCTCATTTCGGCCTGCCGCATCATCTGCATGCCCTCCTTAAATTCAGTCAATAGAACTACAAAGCTTAAGTCAATAACAACCGTTTGTAGATGGCTTCACTAAATTAGAGTCTCACTATCCCGCTAAACACAGCAATCTGGTAGTTGGGAAAACAACTTTTCAACTTTAAATAAAAAAAGATTTTCATTTGCACGGAAAACACATGTTTAGTCAATGTGCCTTTGGAAAGAAAGTGAAAAGTGTAGTAACTAAGCAAATCACCAATAAATTGCTGATATAAAAAATATAGCATAATCTCCTTAAATCCATTGTAGATAGTGTGCAAGTTCAAGGATGACATTGAAAGTATTATTACATTTTTAGCAAAAAGATAAATTGCCATATTGCATTATTCTGCCGCTTCATTTAGCTGTGAATTGATTCGATTACATGCTGTTGTTCATCAATGCCCTCAAACAGTCCATTATGCAACCTTTTGCTGTTTACTTGCCACTGGACACAATTGTCGCCCTAAGTGCGCCTTAATGGCAGTCAAGCTGCCAAAGTGGCTCAAATTGCATACGGCAGTCTCCGACTACATGAGAAAGTAGTCGTAGTGGGCTGAAATGCTCTCAACAATGCCAACTGGTAGTCATTGTCCAATATACCAGGCTGATTGTTGTTCACGGAAACTGCTTCTTCACAGTATAAGGCAGTGCTCAGTGAAGAGGACAAGTGAATTTTCCACCTTTAGTTTGCCGTGTTGGTTTGCGGAACCAGACAAACTTGCGTGACAAATATTGCCAACATCGGCTTTACTTTTAGCAGAACACTTTTTTTACTTTTGGTCTGTTATTCTTGTTCTGTTGTCTCACTCGGCTAATCTCAGGAGGCCGGTAGGCAGAAAAACGCATGCTACGAGATGAGAATTTGAAAAATTGGAACAAAACAAAAGGTCGTGATCATTAAGATTGAGACTGAGTTAAAGTTGGCCAGGATAGTTTTAACAGTTCTGCCGCCAATGATTACTTGAAATGCACTATTGCGCTCATCAAATGCTGGAAATTTTTGTAACTTTCACTAAATTTTCAAAAGTGATTTGACAGCAATTAGACTACTGAGTGATGGCACTAATCGGCTCAATGTATCAGCATCAGCACCAAAGTACAGCTGCGAGTGTACTGCTTTAGTGTATTTTTGTTGGCACTTCTCTAAGATCTAACTATCTTGACGTTCTGCTTATTTGTACAACAGGCGAATTACTGATTCTCAAGACTTTTCACTTGAGCGTTCTTTTATAAAACGTGTGCTGAAACAAGGGAAGCGTCTAAAGTCTATTGTTTGCTTGTCAGTGGCTTTTCTTCGGTCGATGGAGACCACGTCAGTTGTTCCTGCGGTCGGTCAGCATTAGCGCCACTTCATTGAGTACTTGAACTGAGAACTCATTGTTTGCTGGACAGCACCGCAAGTCAACAATTGAACTTTTCAGTTTCACAGCAGCCATAGTTGAAGCGGCAAAAACAAAAGACCGCTGAATCGGCGAATGCGTGAACTTGCACTAACCAAAATGATCATGATCATCACTTTGAACCACTCAGTCAGAATAGGCTCAGGATTGAGATTGAGCTGTTAGTGTCGCCTATTTGTTTGACTCATAAAATCAGTTAACTTTCCAGCTGCTAATTGAATGAACTCTCTAATCGAAAAAACTGGCAATGGTTTCTATACAGGCTAAAAGCAATCGGACGTGAATTGAGCTTGCAGCAACGGTTGAACGTGACTACTGAAGGAGAAAGCCACTAACATTAATAATCGATAATAAACTGATTACATAATCGATGCTCTGAAAAGCTAAACAGAGTCCTGGTAGTAGAATAGATAGGCTGAACGGCAAACATACGAGTTTACCCTCCATTTTAGTGCCAGTGTCGTGTCACTTGCCTGCACTGATGGGTAGAAAAAAATACTCCCGCTTATCGTTACAGTTCATATTACTCCTCCTATAAAAAAGAGAGCTCACAAATATTTATACATGCAAAATGTCAAACAAAACATTAATAGAAAACAGAAAAAACAAATACAGTCCAATTGATTCTCAAATGTTCAATTTCCTAAACCACTAAACAAGCAGATGCAGCTGTCACAGCGGTGTTTGTTTCCGCCTTTACCGGTTTCCCAACTGCAGTAAAGAAGAGCACAATTACTTTAAATAATCAGGCCCACGATCACGTCTAAAAAGATTCCTGATTGTCTCTGATCGCCCTCCCAACTGGGCTTAGATAGTAAACTGATCAGTGCACAAATCTGTTGTTTTCTCATTTTGCGGTAAAGAAAAAGTCTTAATTTAAAAGAAAAATGGGGTCATAATCGCTTTAAAGTTCAGTTGTTCGTTAGTAATTGGCCTGTAGTGGATGTACGAGTGGAGCAGGCAGAGCGCATTGAAGCGACGCTGAATGCAAGGCTGCCTTCTGCTGAACACGAACATGGCCGTTTCAGTTGTCTGCCACGCATAGACAGTCCTTCGGAGGAGGCAACTATTTATTGGCAGAGTCAATATAAATGGCGATAAGCTTTTAAATGAAAAGCCTCTGGGAAGGGGAGAGAAGAAACGCGGAATTGCGGCTGCATCTGCAGGAAGAAGAGCCAGTTCGTAGAGACTCTATTAGCAGGGAATGGATTAATCACCAGCCAAGTGGGAAAGCGGACCGGCTCGCCATCAGCTGCAATCTCCTACAATGGCATCATTTATCATTAACGCAAGTATCCAGACGTCGAATTCGAATTAACGTCCCTTAAAGCAGCTAGCACAAAACTGGGACTGGCAATTGAACTGAAAGATTCCGATTGTAATAGAGAGCGGGGCAGATTGTTTCCTATTGATTGCCTAAACCAGAAGGAACACAGACACAAAGACGGAGGCAACAAAGTCAATCAAAGTTGGGCAGATAAGATGCCTAGCAGTGCAGCTAACAAAAGCACTGCCAAACAGAAACAGTTACCGCACAGTACCGTCCTCAATAGTGCACTGCTGAACGTGACTTGAGACACCCCGGTACAGGAAAAAGTGTTGCCAAAAACCGCCGACAGCAGGTCAGCAAAGCTGTACGGTGCTCTTTTTAAATTGAAATTTTTCAACTGTTCAGATCAGTGACGATCTGTTCAGTGAACTGTGTAGACGGTTGATTGATTCCTGGCAGTGGCACACTGGACGTGCTACTACGGGTGGGAAACCATTCTGCACAGAAAGCAAACAGATGACAGTACCAATCGCCAAGCATGACAAATGGAGTCTGTAAAACGAAATATCCTGCTCAAACAGATCAATGAAAACAAGGCAATCACGGCAACACACACACAAACTGCCAATCAAGGTACAGCATAAGAAATCATAAAAAGCTTATCTATAAAGTTAGTGAGAAAAATGCTTATGAAAAAAAAGTTATTGAGTTTTTTCTAAGAAAAAAGTGACCTCAGTGAGCGAGTGATTGAAGTTATTTTTCGTTTCAACATGAAAAAGCACTACGAAAGTTTTATAAAGTAACATTATCACTAGCTCATCACAGGTAAAAACTCATTTTCATTTTAAGTTGTCTTTTAGAACATTTCATTTTCAGGCTCGAATCTCCGATTTCGTCAGTGGCTTCACCTAGGTTTTTCGCATGACCGAATTTGGCCTGGCTCTCAACTTTCACCTGAAGACATTTTGCCTGATCATTGGCAGCAAAACCAAAGAAAGCTAGAAGCTCAACATTGCACTCAAAGTGGCGGGAATTCAAATTAGCCTCCTTTTGACGAAACATCAGATAATGGATTTTAACCGGTTCATCCGTTTCTTGCGAGTTTTAACTGAGAACATTAAGCGACAGGTACGCTACATCGTCGATGGTATAATTTATTTGACGCTCCCATCTCAGTCCAAAAAGTTGATTAAGAAACATTCATTTTTTATACAATCAAGTTAAAAAACTACAAAATCGTTTTTAATTTATCATGAGCACCACAAAAAGTAAGGCAAGACTAGAAAAATGTGACTAGAAAAAATGTAAAAATGTTCTTGAAAAATGCAGATGACTTCTCAAACTTCTGTGGCACTGAGAAACCAACTAGGCGCTACCTTCTGCAACCACTCATCTATTGAGCGACCCGATTCGGTGTCCAATGACCTCTCAGAGATAATAATGTAGAGAGAAACCAAAAAGCCTATTAGAGATGCAAGATATATGTTGTGACGGAAGATGATACAGGGCACAGCGGTGAGACCGAGATAGGTGACGTAACGGGCCGGGGAAGCATGGGCAGGGAAAGCTGGTTTCGGGTTTGGGTTCACGCATACTCCATTCTGCAGTTTGTGGCCTTTTGCACACTTGATGCAGGCATCAGGCCCATCGCCAATGCACGAGTCACAGGCGTTGTCGCACTCTAAAGTTAAAGTTTTGGAATAAAAGCAGAATAGTGTAGAGCATTTGGCTTACCGTAACACTGATAGGATCCTTCGGTGTTGATGCAAAAGGTGTTCCTCGAGCAAGTGTGCGTTCCAGTCTCAGGGTCACACTCGTCAATGTCAAAACAGCCGAAATTATTATCCCAGGCGTAGCCTTTCTTGCAAACATGACAACCACGAGGTCCACCGGCGAAACACGTTTCCGCGCAGCTAACGTCACAGTGCAAACACTGAATGTTGCCGTTTGAATTACCCAAAGTCAGGTCTTGGTAAAAGGCTTTATCGCATTTGCTGCAATCCTTTCCGGTGTAGCCTTTTCGGCAAACACAATGTCCGTTTCCTAATCTGGTTCCTGCGCCGGCACATTTTCCATTGTTGGAGCAGATATTATTTGGAAATCCAATACACGGCAGACATTCAGCACCATAATGGCCATCTGGACAACAGCTTTTCAGCGTGCTAATGCAAAGTGAGTTGAAGATTACATTGCCGCTTGAGACTTCCGAGGTAGCAATGTCTGTAGCGCATGGAGTCGCCCACCAACTCAAAATGATGTCCTTATTTTCAGCAGCTAGTGAACGGCACTACGAAAGAAGGGTTAAATACATTTTTTTCCCAATCGGTGCCGTTACTTACATCTTCTTGACCTGTTTTGATGTCAAAGCAAAGTTTGTCCCACAACTTTGAAAACTCTACGTTTGTTTTAATCTCGTTCAACTTGTCAATGGTGCCCAAAAAATTCTTGTCCGGTCTACTGTCTGTAATGTTCTTTAGGTTCTGTAAATAAACAGTTCAGTTATTCTGCAACCACAAATATTACAAAACCAACAGACCTCGTACATTGAGTTACTCAGCAGCCGACACCTTGTGCACTTGCCCAACACGGAATTGTTCTTCTCTTTGTGTGGTATTGTTGTCAAAGATGGTGTTTTATTGACAGGTTCTTGCAGAGCGTTACCGGTATTTTCACCGGAAACTCTGACGCTACAGTCCCCATCAACAGCAGATATTTTTAAAAGTGTCAAAAATACACTCGAGTACAATAGAAGCATATCGAAGAAGGTGTTAAGCAATTTTGAATGAAATATTTTATACGAAAATCACAGGGCCAAAATGCCTCCAAATGGAATGATCCATTTGAGACGTTTGCCCATTCTGCCCATTCTGCCGATTCTGCTCAAAAGTCAATTTTTGGTCATACGTCTTCTGTGAGTAGTCATCATACACGTTTTCAGAATCAAAATGTAAACACTGCTTTTGTCAACGTTTGTAAATGTTCTTCGTTTATTCCCAAATGCCAAAAACCCGGCTTCCGTCATGTCAAAAGCACCAACTGCCAAGAAAATCACACCTTCTTCAGGATCGTTAAGCCCCAACCGACTGCAAACAGTTACTTTGTCGGCTGCTTACAACATCATCCTTCAGATCTCACTACGTGTAGTAACATTCATATCAAATGCCTTCATTTTGCGGTACATCAGTCAGGACGTTCTCGGACTCATCAATGTCAGACTTTTGCTTCTCTATACGACAATCCAATTTACAAGCCGAGAAGCTTTTAGACGGTCCTGTGCTCCGAAATCAGTTGATTCTAAAGAAACTACTCGGTGGTCTGAAGTTGTTAATGTCACCTACCTGACTGTACCGTTTTCCGTGATTGTTGGATTATTTTTCTGTACTGTCTGGTACCATTTAGAACAGCCCGAAGAAAAGTATGTCTTGCACTACTGGTATGGCATGGTCTCCATCTTCAGCTCCGTTGTTATTGAACAACTTGCCGAATCATGCTTCATCTACGGTCAAAGAAATGATTACATTCGCCTGAAGGTGGTCATTGAAGGAATCTTTCAGCTTGTTCGCTGTTTAACGATTTCGTCAACAGTCGCTTTATCTCCTGAAAATGCAATCCTTGGATTTGCAATTGCTCAATTTTTTGCGTCAACAATTTACTCGGCGAGTTACTTTATCTACTTTATTTTCATTGATGGCCAATCTATGAGAAAATTCCTTCCTTCCTTTGGGCGCCAATCCCTGAATACGACTTTGTTTCAAACCACTCTGAGTTTTATTCAAAATACCGTTCTCAAGCAGTTTCTCACTGAAGGCGAGCGTTATGTTATGACGTTTTATCCCGTTATCACTCTTGCTGAGCAGGGTGTGTACGATACTATCAATAACCTCGGATCATTGCCTGCACGTTTGATATTCCAGCAAATTGAAGAGAACTCCTATCTTCTTTTTTCGAGTATTGTCAAGCGTGAGCTGCCAATTGAAAAGCAGAAATCAGAAATCAGAGAATCACTAGATATTTGTGCAAAACTGGTTCGCTTCATGTTTCTCTTCAGCCTGTTGCTTTTTGTGTACGGCTTCAACTGCGCCCAACTGGCTCTATATTTATATGGCGGAGGTAACTTTGTCACCGGATCTTACGGTGGGCTGGCAGTTCAGCTTCTTCAGTGGCACTGCTTTTACATAGTCTTCATCGCTCTAAATGGAATCCTCGAATCGTACTCATTTGCAGCCATGTCTACCCAAGCTATGAGAGCTTTCAATTTCAAGATGCTCGCCCTTAGCGGCGCCTTTCTAGTCGTTTCACTGCAGACCACCGCATCCTTTGGCAGCCAGGGATTCATCATTGCCAACTGCCTGAATATGGCCCTGCGAATCGTCATCAGCGGCCGTTTTATTGGGCAGCTTGCAAACTCAACACTGTCTTTTGCGCGACAGTGTCTACCAGACCTAGTGACACTGCTATCCTTCCTCTTTGTCTTTCTTGTACTTCGCAGCACACGCATTTTTCTTCTCTCCGAGCTGCTTTTTAGAAAAAGTTTTGCCACTGTGTTGCAGCAATCTGCCATCTTTGTGCTCTCTGTGGGAGCGCTTTTTGTTTGTCAACTTATCTTCATTGTCTACCGCGAAAGAGACTTGGTGAACTTTATTCGCACGCAAATACTACGCCGACGGGCCGGAGAGGAGAAGGCGAAGAAGTTGTGAATTACAACTTGTGTAAAGAGGAAATGGTGGTAGAAGAATGAATAAAAACGAACCATTCCAGTGATAATCAGCGTTTCTTGGGTGCCACCATTGGCACAAAGAGACCGCGCGACGGCGGTCAGCTAATCACGCGAGGAATCAGGTTACTGTCGTCGTGGTCGTGGTCGACGGTGTACATGTCGCAATCAATCATCTCACCCGTCATCGACAGCAGCACACATGGCTTTGTCATTAGTCTGCCGCACTAGCCATTTTTCGGTTATTGGCTGATGGTGTGGTCAGTGCCAGTGATGGAGATCAGTCCAGTTCGACCACTGTCCTCAGCATGCAGCTACACCGAAAACGAAAGGTAGTCAGCAGCAGCAGCACCGGTTTTGCTAAGGGATCCAGCGTTTCGGCCAAGTCAGTCGGGGGCACCTTGTCGGCGCACAAGCAACGCCACCGAGCCATTGCCAATGCTCGCGAACGCGATCGCACCGAGTCAGTGAACTACGCCTTCACTATGCTGCGCAGTCTACTGCCAACTGATCCGCCGAATCGAAAGCTGTCCAAAATTGAAGTTCTCCGTTTGGCCACCTCCTACATTCAACACCTGGACAATGTTCGCTCTGCAATGTAAGTCATCTTCACCCTTAATTGCACCGAGAATTGCTATCATTATTATAGTGCTCTCCCCATTTAGTTTTCAGGGAAACACTACGAGTGACATTTGTGCAAAGAGCGGCAAATCATTCTGCACTTTCTGCATCACCGCATCGAAGAATACATGTGTCGCCGGCGTGGTGGCACCCACTCAAGTGAAGAACACTGCTGCTGCTGACCACTGTGCCCCGCCGGTGTGGACTACCTTTGACCCCTGCTCTAGCAGTGGTCTTCTCACAGTGGAATTGGCAGCCACAGACGTTCTCCACGATGTAAATCAGCAGCAGTCACTAGAGCAAGTAGAAGACGTCATCTACGCTGAACTGGAGAATGCCGAGCAAGAAGCATCTCAAACCGAAGCAATCAACTTCAATTGGAACAGTGCTGATTTTATGACATGTAGTTCTCTATTTGAATAAATGTGTCCTATACAGATCACAATCAATCTGACTCTCGGAGACTGTAAAGGCCACTTGCGTAGACGAGTTTATCTTCTGCCACCTTACGATCAAGGAACTGCTTCAAATCATGCTTTGTTAGGCTTTCAATTTCAGGGGATTGCATATTGAACATCTTTAGCATGGCAAAGATTCGATCCAGTGACAGCGAGGAGAGGTTCTTTAGCATGTTGTCAATAAAGTTCCAGAAAATCTGCAATCGGTTATCATCAGCATTAGCACTCTGGCGGTGATCATCCTCGGTGTGTTCACTTTCAAAGTGATCAAACTCCTGCGAAGTGTTGAGACTTTGTTGGTTGCTGGTTGAGGAGCTGCGACCTTCTTCGTCCAGTAGAAACGTGTCAGCAGAAACTTCCACCAGAAGCCCCACACTTTGCCAGTATCCAATGTGTCGACGAATGACTGACGGCGGCACTGTCAGCTCTTCGCCCAGTTCCGATATTCGCCAGAGTTTTCTCTTTTGGAACTGATAAATGATGGCCGCCTGGATCGGTCGCACGGTAAACTCCACAGTACGCCCATTGTCCAGCTCCAGCTCCAGCTTGACGACGCCCAACTGATGTACCCAGTTCAGTGTTCGGTTCGCTTTAATAGTTTCAAAAGCTTTGGTGAATGCGTCAAATGAGTCCTTCACTTCGTCAGGCAGTGTGAGCACTTTCAACTCTTCAAAATTTTGTGCAAAACCCAGGTTTTCTGGCCAAAATTGTTGCGAAAGAATGAGTCCGTTTGTGTCAAATGCTCTTGGACTGAAGCATTCAACTTCGCCGGCGTTTATTCGCTGATTGACGCGCTCAGAGTCTTTAATGTCCTTCAGCATTACCTCACATGTGTGAAGTTCAGATTCACCAAATCGCAGTGACAGCAGTTCAAGGTTTCGGTGCTCCATGTCCTGGTTAACCTCAAATGACATCAATAGTCGTTGAGAAAGTAGGCGCTGGTACTCTTGCACAAAAAGATCTTTGCTGTCAAAAATATTCACTAGCATCGAGATAATGTCGGCACTGATGAGTGATTTGTTAAGCTTCGACACGCCAATTGGCTGCGGATGCCACGTTTTCCAAGAATCCAACACCAGTTCATCATCGTCCTTTCTCTCCTTGGGAACCGGTATTTCCATTGCCGGCTCACTGATGTTGTATTCGTTGAGGTTTTCATTAGTAAGTGATGTGATAATACACCGCACAGTGTCTTCCCGTGACTTTAGGTAGTTGCGCACAGGGTCACAGACAATTTGCAAAATAATGCCTTGTGGATCGAGTAATCGAAGCGCCTTGATAGAGGTAATGTATGCATCGATAATTTCACTCGTGCCGACTCCCGGATGCAGAAGACGCAGCTCAATAGAGGACTTCAAAGTGTTGATAAACTTTGTCCTGTAAAATGGGTCAATTTTGATGCATTCATGAAGATCAAGAAGAACGGCTTCAGAGTACGGATAGTCGATGACTATCTCAAACAGTTGCTTCATGCGACAGTAAATGTAGGTGTTGATAATAAAGTTGCGAATGTTGCTGGAGCTTAGTGAAGGAATACGGGCGAGAACTCTAGCATAGTTGGAAGTTGGTTCATGTAACAGCGGGTGCCGCAAACGACGAAAAGGGGAAACTCCAGTGATATTGTTTACAATCACATTGACAATGTCCACATCGTTCTCAGCTTTTGTCAAGTAAACCATCCTTATCCAGTCTATGAGATTGTTTTCAAACCAGTTCAAAGTGAGATCCAAACAGCTGACATCAAAGTTATTTCCTGGTAACCAAACAATGAATTAGTTAAAAGTCGATTAAAATTGAAAAGCAAACCTTCACAAAGATGATAGATGTACTTTTCAATGCTGGTAAAAATAACTGAGCGTATAATATCTTCACAAAGTCTATCAAACATTCCCAGACCTTGGAGCGTGTTTCGAAAGGCAATAAATCCTGCTCGTAGACTGATGCACCAGCAATTTTCTCTTGGATCCAATTCATTATTCCAGCCGCAATCGACGCAAAGTTTGCTTTCATTAGCAGAATTTTCATATTCAGTATTTTCTTTGTAACTTTGGTTGATGTGATCAAATACTTTAAAACAGAAAGTAAAGGTGTTAAGAAGAAAATTGTTAAACTTAAGTGGCATTTCGGCAATAAAAGCAGAATAGAGGACATCTTGCAGGCGAGCCATGTATTGACGTTGGGCAGAATTGTCACCAGCAAACATCAAATCAATAAATGGGTTGTTTAGCCATTTGCCGATGTGTAACTCGTAAAGAGTCTGGACAAGTTTAAATAAATGTAAATGCTGGGAGTTTGGGTTTTTCGAAGTCATTTCACAGTTTCTAAACTCGCCCCAAATTTTGCTGGGTGATGATTCAAAAACAGTGCTGAGATATGCACAAAAATTTTCAATGTATAGTTCTTGCATCAAGGTGAACAGTTCTTCATCAGCCTTGATGTCAACCATCGCCGATTTGCATTGTTCCCAGAAATCCACTTGTAGTTGTGTTTTGATGTCCTGAGCGTGATGAAAACTCGATGTAAAATACAACAACAAAACATAACAATGCTACAAACCTTGGACGAATCATTACGAAAGAGATTAGTTGAGACAAATTCAATCTGATCTACCATTTTGAAACCGATAAAACAGACAGTTTAAAAGATTTATAAAAACGCGGCAAATGGAAACTGCCAAAACAAAGTGGCTTTGCTATGAATTTGAAAAAACGTTTATATGACATTTCTCCGAAAGGACAAAGTCTCGAAACATAAAAAACCATTCGATAAATAAATAAATCAAGTGTAAAGTTGGTATAAATGGTCAAAATTTAAATAAAACAATGAACACTTTATTGAAACACACAAAAATAAACAGTGAACAAGATTTTTTTTGCACATATTAAATCTGTTAAATGTAAAGAAAGGGGTGCATTCAAACAAATCTGTGAAATGTTATAAAGTTATAAGGAAATCTTTGCAGGTGATGAAAAGTTGGCCCATAGATGAAAACAGTAGAGAAAGCTCTCCTTTGAGATTCGAAAATTGAGATGTGACCACTGGAGTGTTTTTCGTAAGTAGGAGAGAACTTATGGCAAGCTTCGCGCTCAGAGCATTCCGATACGATCATTTTCTTTGTTGCCGGACTTTTCAAAGAACATAAAATCCTGAAAAATTGAAGTTAGTAAAAGTATCAAAATGGAACAATTAAACTTACAATAAGAAAAGTGGCCGCAAGCAAAACAGCTTTTATGTGCACACTTAAATCAAGCGGGAATGTGACGCCAAAGTAATCGGCATCGGTGAACATTTCCCGTGCCAAACCAGTCCACTGTTTGGTAATTTTGCCGACTTTGGTTTCCTTATCAAGAGATAGAACTTGGAACTCGACATCACCGCAGATGGAGTAAGTGCAGAAGGGACCTTCCACCTTTAATACGCTCTCACCGGAGGCATCTTTGATCGTAAACTTGGGACAGAAGATTGACCAGTCTTGAGAAACACTGCCGAGCAGTTGGCCATTGACACTGTACACTTCAATTTCCTAATGGCGGTAAAAAGAGGTATGGGAGTGAGTGTCAATAACCATTGAATAACCAGTGACACAGCAAATGGCGGGCACTTACCTGTAGAAAGCATGGGCAGCAGCAGCTGTCAAATCGGAATGGTCGATGAATGCGCATGATTTCATTTCGCGAATTGTCCATGATGATCATCTCAAAAGGACGACTTGCACCAAGGCAGTTTCGAGTGCAAAAGTCGTTCTCTGTAAACGTCAAAAGAGTTAGACGTGAAGAGACAGTAGCAGAAGCAGCATCTTACCTTCAACAGCATAGTACACATGTTGACCCATACTGTTTTTTATGGAATACTTGTTGTTAGTTTCGAAGCCAGTGAACGCCTCAAGAAGCTCGACTTTCTGCTTCACCAACAGTTGATCGATCATCGTCAAATATTCGAGGCCTGGTGGAACATTTGGGTCACCAGCGTAGCCAGCTGGTGCCTGCATAAACTGAACTGTTAAAAAGGAAAAGGTCAACAGGTTGAAATGACATTGTTGCTGTTGTGACTTTGAGCACACTTACCTGGAGGCTGTCCTGGTGGTGGATAAGCAGTGACCACGGGTGGCTGACCAGGCGGATATCCGGGCATTCCTTGAGGCGGAGCGAAGCCAATCGGAGGCGCGCTTGCACCATAACCACCTGGAACAGTATTCATCGGATTCATCGGATAGCCAGGCTGCTGTTGTTGAGCCATGTTTGGATCCGGATAAGGAGCTGGGTAAGAGTATGCAGGAGGCTGTTGCCTTTAGGAAAGTAAGCAAACAAGACTTAGTGACAAGACTTGACGAAAACAGCACTTTTGACTGAAGCTTTCTCGCTCCTATGGTTTTCCCTATGGTTTGACAGTCTTTTTAGTATGTCACACTGCCAGCCAACAACTTTACCTGTGGCCATTGGCGGTGCTTCAGAGAAATCAGTTAATCTAAGGCATGCAACGTAAGCTTTCGCAAATTGACGCAATCAGGTGAATCATCCCCGTGTGAGTTTGTTATGCCAGGCAATGACAACTCACTTGTCTCTACGCAAGCAGTAGCGGCATCGATCAATGTGGTAGCGTCATAAAGTTATCATACAACTGAAAGATACAGCACTGACAGGTTAGAAAAGAAACTTACTCTAGAGGAGGATACCCTGGGTAAGCCATGACAATTCAGAGGTGTGTTCGAGGCTCCTGCACAGTTGATAGGGAAAGAAGAAATGTACAGCTTGGAGAATGCAAACGACAAGTGCCGATCGTGACGATCGGATCGTCGAGCTGAAATGTGAAGAGAGAGAGAGAGAGAGTGTGTGTGTGTGTGTGAGTGAGAGTGAGTGAGCGCGAGAGAGAGAGTGAGAGAGAGCGGCGAAGAAAATAGAGCACGCCTTTGCAGTGCTGGCGCTGCTTTCGACTACGGCAGCGGCAGCAGGATGACGTAATCACTCATCTGAAGAGAAGTGCAAACGGCGCTCCTGGTTGCGAACCATTGCAGGATCATTGCAGGATCCACTCTGTCGCTAGCAAACTTATAGCCATATAAAATGCAAAAGTGATATTTATTTACACTAAACGACGATTGAGATAGGCTGCTACAGAAGTTTGTCGTTGACAACAAAAAACAAGTTACAGTTCATGCGAAATGTAAAGTAGCCGATTCACATCATTAATCGGTTTTTTAAATCATTAAGTTCGTTGCTTTTGGAAAGTTCTTGTGCCTGTAGATCGTCAATGATTGCCTGGAAACGCTGCTTGAGAGCAATATTCTCGATGTTGTCCAGTTCAAATTGCTGCTGTAACCGTTGAACTTGAATGTTGCGAATTTCCTTTTCGAGTTCGTCCATTTTCAAACGTATAGATTCATTTTCAACGCCTTGCTCTAAACTAGAGGCAGCTTCGATGCCTTCGCTTTCCATTAAACTGTCCTCGCGATCGCTTGAAACGATTGCCGATGTGGAAGCGCCGCCAGTCGAAGCTTGCTGGTGTATTGGCGAAAACGAATAGTTCTGATTCATTTTACTGTCAACATCATCCTTCAGGTAGTCTTTAAAACCGCCTGATAAACGACTTCCATCGTCGGAGTCGTCATCATCGCTAGAACTAACGACATCGCCAAAAAGATCCCCTACAAATAAAATATTAGAAATCACCAGAAAAGAAAAGCACATGGCTACATACCCACGTCATACTCAGAGTTCATAACACCTGAACTGGAAGTCATATTCAGGTCCTTGTTATCGTTCTTTTCATCCTCTACATTGACAATCTCATAGCGAACGTACTTAACTTCGTTGTCCGTTCTTAGAAGTCGCTTCACCTCTTTTTCAATTTCCGGAAAATCAATATATTTTTTTCTAAGCATTTTGCGGAACCGTTTCTTACGGATATTTTTTAGCGGAGCAGTTATGCCGTGAGGATACAGATACCTTTTGTCTTTGCCTAGAAAATTTTGTTAGCCAACGTACTGTTTTTCAATAACATGCACACAAACCATCTTTAGTTTTCTTAATTTCTTCTGATTCTTCCGGTTTGACTTCTTCAGCCTCTTCTGTGGCCAATGTGGCCAAGTCGCTTATCAGTGCCGGTGGTGAAATAGCCGAACAGACAGGGGAGACTACCGCAGTCGATATGGACGCGGTCCGACGTCTCGAGGAGCACGCTGCTCACTGACACAGACAGACCCACACACACCGCGATCGAGCATGGTCATCCTCTTCTAGGCCATCTTCATCCCAAATCCCTAGAGAGACTCTCTCCACTTCTTCCTCACCAATCTCTCATTCCCTTACCCTTATCCATTCCCTCCATTACGGGAACCTTTATCCTCAATACATACACACTTCTACCGATTCCCGACCGCGTCTGCTTAAGGCGGACAACTCACACACTTGGCGGTGGCAAATCCACCCGCCACATCTTCTTTGCATACCATTATTTGACAAATGTCGGCAGTTTTGTAAAAGTTCCTGTTATCGAGAGTTTTGTGCGACTCGATAATTGTCGGTAAATCAACAATTTTTGCCGGCAGTACCCAGCCATCAAAGCGGACTTTTCCATTTCGAATATCAGGATCTAGCTGAATACTGAGTCGATCTTTGAGGTTTTGTACACCTTTTGAAAAGAATAATATCAAAACAAATTAAGTTTCTACAAACCAAAACTAAACAATGTGATACCTGACTTGACAGCTGCCTTGAGTGAAGCTGCTGGTAGGTGAGGCAGCCGAAGAATGAACTGTGATTCCATTTCAAAGGTATCATTTGGCTGCTCTCGCGATTGAAGTTCTTCCGGTGGCATGGTTTTCGTTGATTGAACTTTGACAGAATTCTAACTGAATAAAATAATCTGATGGATGGATGAACAAATGTCAAGAAACAACAACAACATTCAAGCGACACCCAAGAAAGTACTGTTCAATATGCCACTAGATGGTGGCTCTTTACCAGTAAAACTTTCATTTTTTTCAACAAAAATAATTCAAATAGAGTCTAACTAAACTGCTAATCAATGAATGAACATTTTATTAAATTTAAAAATTAAAAGTTTCATATCTGTTGATGAAACAAAAGGCGGCATTTGGAATACATAGTTGCTATGGGTCAATACACTCAGATGAAGATGGAGACACACTAATCACAATAGTACAGAGCTAAATAGCAGTGGGCATAAAATAATACAGAATAGAGAATAGAGAATATGGATAGGACATGGGGAGTGAAGGGTGAGGTGAAGAGGTGAACAGGTCACTGGAAGCCAGTCATGGAGGGAACGATGGAGGCAATAGGTGATGCATTGTGCGAGTGAGAGTGCGAGTGCATCAGCTGCATGTAGTAGTTCTGCATGTAGTGGTTCGTCTGGGCGGCAGCCACCGCGGTCAGCATGCCATTCGGGTCACTGCCTATGGGGGTGAACTGGCCAGGGCCGCCGTTGCCGCCGCCGCCGCCAGCAACAGCACTGCTGGCCGGCGTCTCCACCGGACTGGGCTGCGAGACGACCGACGCTGAGACGGCGCTGGTGGCGACGCTGCCCACCGACAGCAGATCGGTGACCGAGTGCGAGGAGGGCCAGGAGGGAGCGCCGGCTGCCTTGAGGGCGGCGGCGGTGGCAGGGCTCATCAGGTCGTCGGTCGGCCCAGCAGAGCTGCCATTGCTGAGATAGATGCCGTGGAAGTGGCTGCCGCTGATGGCACTGGGCACCACCGGGGTGGAAATGTTCGAAGTGGGATAGGCACCGTAGATGGGGTTGTAGACGGCGGTCAGTGCCGTGCGCACGCTCTCCTTGCCGTCCAGTGAGTAGGCGCTGGAGAAGCTGCCGCCGCCATTGTGGTGGTGATGGTGGTGGTGGTGGTAACTGTTCGAGTTGGAGTGACTCGTCGTCACCGCCGACACTACAGGGCTCAGCGGGCTGAGGCTGTTCACGGAGCCACTCGAACCACTGCTGCCAATCTTGTTGCGGAGAATGCGACTGCCAAAAAGAAGAGATAGGACATACAATAAAGCGATGCTTCAGAAGAATAACTGAACTAGCTCTCACTTACCTGATACTACTGACCGACGGAACATTGTACTTGTCGCAGACATTATCTGTCAGTAAGCGGTCGCGAATTTCCCAAGCAAATATGCCCGGGTCTTTCTGCTTCAGCTCTTTAATGTACGTCACCACCTGCAGCAAAAAAGTTTATTGATTACAGGTATTCAAGTTTGAAAAAAGTTCCTGGTTCAGCAAGTTTATATACCTTTGGTGTGGTCACCCTTGGCTTGCTGCCACCGATTGCACCCGGCAGAATAGACCCCGTTTCGTGGAACCGGGCGAGAATCTTTGAAACGCAGCCATGTGAGACTCGCAACTGTCGACTGATGTCGCACGGTCGAACGCCGAGCTGTGCCAGTTCGACGATGCGCATTCGAATTGCATTTGGTAGTGGGCGTCCATTGACGAAAACACCGCCCAGTTGATTTACTTCGCCGTAGCCAGAGTTATCGCCTACAAACAAGTGAGTTTGATTTCAGTTTAAGGGGGGACAACGCGCTCACAACAATTTTTTTCGAATTTTTGGTTTTCTTTT
>JAALOO010000547.1_pt1 | contig 32985 bp, 30 predicted proteins | sample 7257641 | NCBI WGS metagenome assembly JAALOO01 (sample SAMN14085613, study PRJNA598686) | mite metagenome | biome: ENVO:01001000; feature: ENVO:01001002; material: ENVO:01001226; isolation source: single female mite from University of Michigan culture on fish food culture... ...
TCTCTCTCTCTCTCTCTCTCTCTCTCTCTCTCTCTCTCTCTCTCTCTTTCTCATTCGAATTCAAGCTAACTGGCCAACAGGCTGACTGGCGATTGATGGATGCACAAATTGGTCGCATGAAGACGTCAGAGCTCGGTGAGAGCGTTCAAACCCTTACGCTTAATTTCCAGCATGCAATACTGTTCGCTTATCACAAGGCAACGCAGGCACTTTTTTCACATACATGTAACTGTGACATTTGGTATAAGGAAAAAAGGAACAGGAAATAAATAAAAAAAATACATACACAAACGCAGCACAAGCACAGTTAGCACATTCTCACAGTACGCACAGTTCGCACAGGCACCGGTTAAGTCTCGGTTTGTCTGGTGACGAGCTACTCTTTCGCGTTAATCGGACAATCGAGAGGTTGGCTTCAGCAAGCAGCAACAGAGTGGAAGAAGAAGAAAAAGAAGAAGAAGCGCACATAGTGTCTCAGTGGTAGCCATATACACTTCCTAATGAACAGTGCACACCTGGGCAAGTGTCGAGGGGTCAGACTGCCGGCCAGACAGGTTGGCGCGACCGGCAAAGGGAGCAACAGCAGCAGCGGTGGTGGCGACGGCGGCCGCGGCTGATCAGGCAGTCCCATCTAGGTTAACAGCCGGAAGAGACAGCTTTAAAACACACGGTAATTAGACATCGCTTTAAAGAGAGTGGGTCAGTCAGCAGGACTGACCAGGCACATGACTGCCATCAATCAGTGGCAAAAAGAGAGAAAGAGATAAACTTGACTTCGTTTTGCCCCCAATGAACTTAACCTAACCTTGTGTGCAAATGAGAGCTGGTGTTTCAAAGGATTCTGCACAAAGTAGGGCTCTGCCCTCCATCACATGTCTTCCTCTTCTAATCGGCCATTCGTTTGTAGAGTTAGTAATCGATTATTAATTGTTCTGCAAATGTTCACTCGAAGCACTAGTAAACGATCATCACCAGTTTGGTCATCATTACGATTAGTTCACCTGAACAAATGCAAATATGGGCTTAAATTAAATTTTGCACCAAACAGTGTAATATCTAGTCTAATATTTCTTTGGCCAGCTGCTGCTGTCGATCATAATAGTTTCAATATAGATCTATTAAGTGCAATATGGAGGATAAAATACACCAAGTAAAAAGTCGTAGAGGCATTACTTGAAAATGTCATTTGACAAACAAAAAGAGCTGAAAATGACACAACAAACAGTCTCTTTCCTGTTGCTCACTTTTATTTTCCTGTTTTCTTTGTCTTTTCTTTGTCCCCTCTTTGTCTTGTCTGCCAAACTCCTCTACAATGGCACTGCCGACGTTGAAACAAGCACTCTGGTGCAGACCAGGTCTGGCCCCGTCTCCGGTCTGATCACCGTTCGCAACGGCATCAATGTTAGCTGCTACCTGGGGGTGCCTTATGCTGAGCCCCCTCTAGGAGAGCGACGCTTTGCTGAGCCCATTGCAGTCAAGTCGTGGAAAAGTAAGTACCGTGCAGTGCATGTCCCTGGAGCTCTTCTCTTTAAAGCATCTTTTTCTGTGTCAACAATTTGCACATGTATTCCATGCAACAGCAGTTCAAACCAACAGCTCTAAAGTGCGTGTGTCAGCACACTATCTCAGTGGGAGTCATAAAAGAACTGCAGCTGCTGTTGCCGCCATAGATTCAAGTGCAAATTGGCTAGTAACAGTGCTACTGTCGGCGGGAATGTGCACACTGTGCCCTTATCAAGTACTTGGCATGCCACTGACTGCGCTCACACTGGCACTGTCACTGCAATGACATTTGTCTTCACTGTGCACTTTATCTGCACTACCGCTATAGCTGCCCATTTCGATAAACTGCCTGTCTAGACAATTGACAGCACTACAACTCTATGTTCCATTTTTAATCCCCCTCTGTAGCTTTGGCCAATGTCTAAAACGATCAATTTTTATTGATTAGTAACACCATTCAACGAAAAGTGCGAAGAAAAACTAGGTAAATTAAAGTGAAATACTGCTTCTTTGGCTAGAGGGGGTATACCAATCGTACAATATGTGCTAGAGTGCTTCTCTTTTTATTTTTCAAATATGTTGACAGTTACAACTCAATACAATACAATTAGTAAATGACGTCAATTATTAGTCCCTCTAAACATTAGCAAATGGAAATAATGTTGTGAATTAGAGCCTTATCAGGCTATACAGTTTTTTCTAATGGAGTCTAGTTTATTGTAAGCACTATCTGTTCACTAATTCGCCTGGTTACTACTAACTCCTTAGAGACTTACCGGGCCGTACGACAGCCGCCGATCTGTTATCAGCGCGAGTGGAGTCGATTCCGACCGACCGACTTTGAAGTGGTCCGCGAGCTAATGAAGGAAGATGCTGCTGTCCAGGACTTCTACCTTACTCACAAAGACGAAAACTGTCTCCACTTGTCAGTCTACACACAAACCGTGCCCGATCGGAAAAGAGTAACAAACAACAAAACTACACTCGTTTGGATTCATGGAGGAGCTTTCATTTCCGGTTAGAGTATAAATGCAGTATAATTTTACATAGCAAGCAAAATAAAAACCAAACTAATTTGGCTAATGTTTTTTCGTTTCAGGGGCGGCCAACTTGCCGTTTCATACCTTTGCCTTTATGGTTGCTAGTGATCCTAATCTGGTTGTAGTTTCAGTAAACTACAGGCTCAATGTCTTTGGCTTCCTAACAACCGGCACAAAATCAATGCCCGGAAATCTTGGTCTAAAAGACCAGGTTAGCTTTTTTGGATATGAAAACACTTTGACTGAATATTGGCCCTACTAGATTCTTGCTTTACGGTGGGTAAAAGCAAATATTGGCGCCTTTGGAGGTGACCCAAAAAAGGTGGTTCTATGGGGTCAAAGTGCTGGCGCTGTCTCCATTGGCTACCATATGATGAGCAGAAAGAGTGGAGACTCACTCTTTAAAAAAGCCATCTTGGAGGTTATAATAATAATGGCGAGAATTTTATTTAATAACTCTCCCTTGTATTTACAGTCTGGAAATCCACTCTTACCACTGACCCTTGCATCACCATCCTATCGTCAAAATGCTTTCCTTGAGTTCATCAGCAAGGTAAACTGTACTATCACTGAAACTGACCACCGCACAGAGGACAGTGCCAAGTGGATTGACCAGAACTGGGCAAAGAAATTGTTGCCATGTTTGCAGTCACTTCCGGCGTCTCAGCTGTTTGGAGAATATCAGAAGTTTGCGCTGCACACACCGCTGGCGTTTTTGCCCAACGCACAAGACCGATCACTCTTTGCATTCTCTAGCTTTTGGAAGGGAGTTCGCAGTGGTGGCTACACCTTCTCTGGTGACATTCTCATTGGCACCAATGAAAAAGAAGGCGCCCAGTACGTCAAAATTGGCCCTCTCGAGTCGTTCTACTCTCGCAATGAGATTAGTGCCAACTTTACTCGAGACAATGTCCTGGCAAAGCTAACTAGTTTCGCTCCAGAGAATCTGCGCTCAATGGTAGAGCCGGTGTTTGACGTGCTCGCAGACGGGGTGGAAGATCCGAACAACTCAACGCAGATGTGGCAGAGATACGTTCAGCTGGTTGGGGATATGGTTTTCGTGTGTCCTGATTTCTACTTCCTGAAAGGCTACCTCGATCGTCCAGCTAGCCACCGACGAAGGTCGCATTCTGCTAGCGTCTACTACTACCGCTTCCGTCCGCTGGTCTCCCATCCTGTCGACTGTCCTCGCTGGTCTCGTGGCGCCTGCCACACCGATGAACTTCAGTTCTTCTTTGGAAAGCCACTTTTACTTCCATCGCTGTATCCACCTGAAGAACGGCAGCTTAGCAAAGCGATGCTCACTACAATGCTCAACTTTGCCCACGGGTATGTATTTTGTTATCTTATACAGATGAGAGAAAGTTGTAGGGCAAGCAAAACGAATCATCGACTAACAGAGAGGTGATGTCTGTTGACAGGTCGTCAGACAAATCAAACGTGTCCTTCTCCTCTCATTGGCGGCCATTCACCAAGGACAATCCCGAGTACTTGCAAATCGACCTCACAGAGGCGAAAATGGTCAAAGGATTTCCAGGGCAACGGTGCGAAGAGCTCTGCGAGCCGTTGTACGAGATACTGGAATCGATGGACGACAGTCAGATGAAGCTAATCAAAACCAAAGTAGTGTGACAGTCCGCAACAGTAGTCCTCTACTTATGTGAATTCACTCAGTCATTCAGTGGCAGACAATGCTCTTCAATAAAAAGGTAACGGGCATATAAACGCTTCGTCAGCATGCGGACAAACAGTGGCAATTAGAGCGCAAAAGTAAAAGTTCATTCGCAATGAACTCAATCAAGGGCGCGAGTAAAGTCGGCAAGTAACAGGAGAAAGTGGCGTGAATCCGGTTTTGGGAGAAAGGAACATGTGCAAAAGGCAGATTTGTGTTCATCATCAGTGCTGGTAATCATCAGGCATGTATTGCTTTCACATTAAGGTTAACGACGCCATTGTCGTCGTAGTGGTCAACAATTGCTGAGCTCAATTATGCCAATGTTGATGATTTTCTTGACCCGCTGAACAAACTTACTCGCATTTGGATGCAGGCAAATCGCGCACATTTGTGGATGTCATTCCATTAGGCATCTTTTAATCTGCTCAAGAGTTGGAGTTGTCTTGCAGAGTCTAACACTCTTGATGAGAACTGGTGAGCCCACTTGTGCACGCGTGCAAGAGAATGACAATGCCGGTGAAGGTGCACTGGTGCAATGTAAACAAAGATTGCCTCACTCGCTGTCACACTTGCTGTTACCATTTCTCCTCTCTCTCTCTCCTAGCGGCGCTTTTGTACAGCGGCGCTAGTCTCGGCAGTGGGCGCCAGTCACTCGCTTTCGGTCAGCTGTGATTTCGCCGAACGGCAACATCAGCGTGGCTTCGAAGCTTTGATCGCTTTCGCGGTCACAGGGCCCTTCCTTTCTCTATTTTCTACGGTGTCCTGTCTGGCCGCTCTCAGGGGGGAAGCAATCAATCATCACGGTAGACAATAACCCACTTGTTTTTGTGAGTCTCTTCAATAATATCCAAACCGTTGCACACCTCTCTCGTTCCCGTTCTCTCTCGCAAACAGTCTCTGGTGGCCGCAGGCAACCGATAGCTATCTGCGGTATTACAAACGGTGGCCAGCAAGCACATCGTCGTTGCCAGACAGTCGTACCTTACGGTGCATTGATGCAAACTCGTTTCTCTTTGGCCAAAACAGCAGCCTCCACTTGCCTGCAGTGGCCTAGCCGTCCTACTACTAAAGCTCGCCACTGGGTCGTTCATTTTCGCCATCCGTCCGCATCGAAGTCCACTCGGACAAGTGACCAGACAGCACACACTCTGCATCGACACTCTCCATCGTCTGGCGGCGCTATCTCTGGAATTTCTCGACGGTGGCCTGTGTGGCGCGAAAAAGAGCCCGAGGAGGCATCGGCAACAAGTTTGTAGAGAGCCCGGACACACTGCCTTGCTGCACGCATTTGATCGATGCAATGACCGACTGCACTCCTATTAGCAGACAACGGTGAATTCAACAAGCGCGCGCGGTAATCAGTGCAACGTGCACTGCTGCAACGACTGCTCATTCAAGTTGGACTGCCAGTCAGACTAGCTGTGCTCTTTTCATCTTCACCTCTTTTGCCACCGACCAAAGTCTGTCCATGTTCTGCTTTTTCTTCTTTTTCTTCTTCTTCACCATCTTCAAATGCTTAATGTGTGTTTACTGATTTGATTAGCAGTGTCTGCAGGAGCCCTTCTGTCAAGTGTCGTTTGTCTTTCTGTCAAGTGGTCAAAACCTTTTTTTCTTGTCTTGCGCCGCCAGTACGGCATTGGCACAGTTCATCCTCACTGAATCACCAGTTTGCAAGACACAGGCAGTAGAGCGCAACCTCTCTGTGCTGCGTGACAATGTCCAGCCAAAGCGGTAAAGATTGGCACTTTTTTGCCAAGTCATTTGTAGCCGGGGGTCTTGCCGGCATGACCAGCAAGACCACCGTCGCCCCTCTGGATCGCATCAAAATTTTACTCCAAGTGCACAATTCTCATTACAAGAACTACGGTGTCTTTACTGGCTTAACTGCAATCGTCCGACAAGAGAGTTTTCTGAGCCTGTACAAAGGTAAGAGAGCCGCTGCCTCAGTTTTTTCACTTTATCTGATTAATGAGTAATCTAATAAAACATAACCTTAATTAACCCTTACATTATTCACTTGCTAGGAAATGGAGCGCAGATGGTGCGCATCTTCCCCTATGCAGCAGTACAGTTCATGTCTTTTGAGGCTTACAAGCGTCTGCTGAACGGGCTCGTCGATGCGAGGAGCATCGCTGGTGCCCCCAAGGTGGTGAACCATGAGCTGAAGTTTGTCGCCGGCTCAATGGCAGGCGTCACATCGGTGCTGATGACCTATCCACTTGACTTGGTGAGAGCTCGACTTGCCTCGGTGGTGGCAACGAATGGCTCAACATTGGTGGCCACAGCAAACCAAGCCCCGACGACCATTGCAGGCACTCTGCTGCACGTCTTTCGCCACGAGGGCGGCATCAAGGGCCTGTATCGCGGCATCACGCCCACCGTGCTCGCAATGATTCCCTACGGTGGCTGCAACTTTTACATGTTTGAGCGGCTGAAGCACTGGTGCGTGCAGTACGCGCCATCGGTGTGTTGCTATCGCAATTTAGATAATCCTGACAAGTTCGTACTGAACGTGCCCTCCAAGTTGCTGTGCGGCGGCCTGGCGGGCGCCATTGGTCAGACTGCCATCTACCCACTGGACGTTGCCCGACGGCGGATGCAGCTGAGTATGACCAGTCAGGAGACGGCCGTCTACTCGCAGAGCTTTCTTCGCACCTTGCTCATCACCTATCGCTCACATGGCGTTGTCCGAGGTTTGTACCGAGGCATGAGCGTCAACTACGTCCGTGCCATTCCCATGGTTGCAGTGTCCTTTTGCACCTACGAAGTCCTCAAACAACTACTCGGTCTGGAGACGGGTGTTGATTCAGTCTGAAGGGGACACGACCGTCACCATGCCACACACTCATGTACTCTTTATTTCAACATTTTTTGCTCATTTCTCTTTGGATAAACTGCACCTTTCTCATTTTTTAAAAGTCATGCACATTTTTCGCAACATTTCAAGTTCATGTTTTAGGTATCAGTGCGCCAACATACACCCAAATGGAGTGCACATTGGCCGGGTAGACGTGCACATGGGCAGCGACCACGTATTCAAGCATCGCCTGCTGCCTACTGTTGCCCGGAGCGGTCTCTGCGCCAGCAAAGGTGCCGTCCAGAGAGTGCACCCCGGTGGAGTACACCAGGTGAGCCATCTGCTGAAAGTCGATCAGCGGGGAGACGTGCAGTGGGTAGCCGACGATAGAGTGAACCGAGTGCACCTCGGCCAGTTCCCCCAGCAGTGCCTCCTCAATGGCCACCACCTGTTGCTGTTGACTGTACAGTGAGCCACTGGTGGCGGCCAGACAGGCGTGCGTCTCCAGTTGAGGCAACATTCGACGAATCACCTGAGTGCAGTATCGATTGAAAGCGGTAAAAGTGACGGCCTGCTGCCGTCGCCAGTTCATCAACTGCTCACGCAAATAGTTCTCCAGATGCGACTCCAGATTACTTGCTGCCTTCATGTCAACTGAATTGCTGTAGTCGATTATATCAGGCTGTGTTTAGAGGAAAAATATAGCTCAATGTTAAAATGTCTCGAGCTGAACTTTGTACAACAGAAATTACCTGAATCGAAATGAAAGTGTTCTCTTTTTGATCATCATTACCCTCTGTAGCCGTAAAACGGGCAATATCCTTTGCTGAGGCAAACAAGGGTTGCCAGTGACTGCTTTTTCGCAGGTTGTACTGCATCGTATTGGGGTGAGAGTTCTTCTGCACATTTGCGTACACCTAAAAAGTTGAAAATGTTAGTGAAAAAACAAAACAATGGTAAAAGTACTCAACGTTATCATTGGTGACAATGCAATCAATGGAGTGCATGGTAATGTTGAAATCGCGAACGCCAAACTGCTCCCCTGTTTTGGCATTTATTACCACAGGTTCATACTCGCTTGCATTCTCATCTTTTGCAGATGTGCTAAGCGCATTTGTGGCTGGGTACAGAATGACATGGCCAGTTGGTCCTTCGGTGAGCGAGTTGCCGTAGAGGAGGCAGGCATTTCTATCGAGATACTGCAGCATGCAACAAAGGTAAATGGCATGCTCAAGACGGAAGCCAACACGTAGAGATAAAAACTGTGTGATATCGAGGACACTTGATTTGGACAGCAGCTGCCACCAGAACTGGTCTGAATTGCTGTTGAGAGGATTTTGTGAAAACGAAGGAATAAGGGAAACATAACGAATGATTGTTTGCAGGTAAATGGCTTCCCGATGAACCAATTTTTTCATAGAAACATTTCGTATCTTTTTTGTACTCTCTTCTGCATTGCCTTTTGGTGCCATCAACTTGTCAAGTAAAATCAAGTCCTTTAAATCCGGTGGCTTAACCGGCGTCAGATACCGACAAATGAAAACAAGTTTGTGCTGGATATTCTCCACCAAACAGAGAAAATGTCGGTGTGGGAATGTAGAGTTGAGATGCATTCGCCAACGATTACAGTGCTCAACAAGTTCTGCTGATTCGATGCTTTCGTTCTGAAGTTACAAAAATAATGTTACACTATGTAACTCAAAAGTTGTACAAAAGTTACCTTTGTTGAAAACTGTATTCCCGAAAGAGGCTCAATGGGTGGGTCAATGGTGATGAAAAATGACAGTGCAATATCAGGTATTGTTCCAAGCAGTGTTTGGTCAGCTTCGTTCACGTACAGAGACTTGATCTGTCTAACTGTTGAGATCATCTTTGCATCTTCGCTGGGGCTTGTTTCAGTTTCTTCGCTCTGATCCAGTAATTTTTGTCTTGATTTTTTATTCATTTGACTAGACGAGGATGATATGCTTTTGTAGTCTGTAAGGAAATATGGTGATGATAAAGTGAAGGTGCCTAAAAGAAAATGAAAGAATTATGAAAAAATGTTGCAGTTTCGCAAACACACCCAACCTTCAACTTTTGAATTGAGTAAAATTGAGATTAGTGGGACTTTGAATTGCCCGAAATATCGCTTTTCCAAGTGCATGAAAGAGTCAAGTGCATTTAATTCTTGATCTTCCTGGTGCAAGCTGTACTCTTGCTCAATCGGTACTTTGGAAGCTGATTTTGACTGATCCGAAGACAAACTGTTTGAACGAACTGATTTGAGAACTTCAAATAAATTTAGAGATATGTGCTGTCTGGGATCAAGTCTAGAAACAAAATAAAAACACTGTTTCAACAAAAATTGAATTTAACAACAAGTTAAACAAACTTTATCTTGAATCGAAAGTTTTCATTCCAAGTTGGCTGTGGTCCATCGGCGATTGAAGTGGAAATGCGTTGATTATCAAAAACCACTTCAACAAAGGAAGCACAAGGCGTAAATCGATCTAAATCATCGTCCTCTTCATCATCGACTATCTCTTCAGGGTTCACCATTCTCAACGGCACATTAAGTGCGTGCTGGACTGATAGCACAACTTGCACTTCCCGCTCGAGTGCTTCAGATAAAGTGATTGCCGCTTTTCGACGATCTTTGCGTGAAGGATTTAACTTACTTCGATTCATATTTGCAAATGGAGTAAAGAGGGAAAACTCTGATGCTCTGTAAGTAAACAAATATAACATAAGCATGCTCATGTCATACAGAAATCCAACTTACTCCAAAGATTCCATAGTGTCCTCTCGAATGATGTCCTCATAAGAGAGAATACGTGAGTTTGCACTAAAAAATCCATTATTGTGCGCTGCCTCGCTATTTGGACTCTGTTGATCAGAATCAATTTTCTCCAAAACCTGAACAATAGTCATAATCAGATTAGGAGCACTCATAAACTGTCGACTGGCACTTCCGTCGTGGGCAGAAACGAGAAGGCACCAGTCGTGAAATATTTTAGCCCCATTGTCGGCATTTCTTTTCTTTTTTGTCTTTTTTCTATAAACACCTTGAAGCCGCTTTAGTTGATCTTGACAAGAACTTTGAATAAATTCAAGCAAAAGCTCCATAGAGATCTTTTCAGCTTTGTCGCTTAGCATTGCATTCTGCAACATCACATCAGTGACATTATTTAGCGGAATAAAGCGAAGCGTTCGTTGATTTCGAGATGCACCATTATTTCGGTATATCATGAGCTGAAATCGCTTGTTCTGTTCAATCTCTTCTTCTTTACAGAATGTCCCGAGATCTTTTTGATTAGCTGCTTCTTCAGACTGATCATTTTGCTTACTTTTCTGAGTATCTTTAAGGAGCAGATCACTGTTCAGTTCAATGTAGTACTTTTGACGAAGACACAACTCTATGAGCTGTATTCGGCGCATTGAGTCAGTACTGGAGCTGTCGTCAGTGGCGTATGCCTCCAAACAGATTGCGTTCAAGTAGCGAAGATTATGCAAAGCCTGATCAACTACCTTCAAGTCAGTCATTCTTTTTATTTGTCGCTTTTCTTGATCAAATACCAACTCGGCTGTAGATGACTCGGCAACAGTTTTGGCATCGCATGGTATAGAGGCCCAGAAGGTACACAGCTGAAATGTGCCTTTTATACGTAGACGATTGACATTTTTATCTTTTTTGAAGGCAGTTTCAAATTTAGTTTCAAAATGTTTAGCATGATCAATTGATTTCTGATAAAAACGAGGTAATTCTGTAAGTGGAACCTGCCACACTAGTTTCGAATCTAAAGTCGATTCAGAAGTTTTTTCGTAAATTGAAATTACAGGAAGGTACTTTTCACAATAATCTTCAACGTTTGACTGGTTAATATCACTTGGGGAATCAGTTTTGGACAATGAAACGTAGTCAGAGTGTTGTGTATTTTTAAACCAAGGAAAGGCAATGGTAACTGATTGGTTCCAAGTTGGATTAGCAAAATCTGACTGTAGGTAAATTGGTTCAAACTGCACAAAGTTTTTCTCACCAATCGATATCTGTTGACAGAAATTTTAGAAATAAAGGTAAAAATATAATAAAAATGCTTACCTGAATTGTGTAGAATAAGTCTAAATCTTTTTTATCAGTGCGACTGTAAATCAGTTCAATGTGCTTGAACTTTGGCTCTCCAGGCAATCGGCCATCATGAAGATAGGTAAGCGACTGAACGTTTTCCCTGTTAACTTCGGAAATGTTTTTTCCCAAAACTTTTTCCCATGAAACATTAGCCTCTACCAGTTGATTCCACTCTGTACGTTCCTTTTCTTCATCCACATTTGCCGCTTCTTCAAGAGACAAATTGAGACAACCGCTAGTGACCAGCTTACTTGTCGATTTGTGCGATACAGCCCGATCCCAAACTCGAAGCAGTTCAATGAGTGATTTACGTCTAGTGTTTATCGTTGTCCTTTGAAAATCCACGAGCCGTCGCAGCAAGTCTACATCGAGTTGATGTTCATTTTTGTCCGTAATATCTGAAGTTTTTTCAATTTTGGCAAAAACAACTGCTATTACTTCATTTATTTGCTTCAGTTTATGGTTTACTCTAGCAGAAATGGACTTTTGATATTGCTCAAAAGCAACATTGAGAAGGCGCAAAAGTTTACACTCCTCGTCCATAAGATAATGTTTTGAGAAAGATATTTTTGCCTGAGCAACTTCAAGTAAAAACCGATTATTGTTCAGTCTCTGAGAAGGTTGAGTAGTTTGCAGACTTTTGATCAGTTTACCACGCCCTGTGTTGTACTGCACAAAGCAGTCGTAAATCCACCGAAAAAATCTGAAAGCTTTTGACGATTCATTTCTTTGAAAAAGGTATCCAAGTTGGTGAAGATATTCTCGCGACTGAAGAGAACGCAAAATGAACCGCTCAAATAACGAAGAATTTTTTGGCAAAACATAGTCTTTTACAGCTTCAATAGTTTCAGTGTCTGCCTCATTATTGTCTGACAAAATGAAAGCACTTTTAGAATCCGCCAAAGATTTCCAAGTAACTCTAGATTTTACGATCATTGGGCCTAGTTGTTCTCGCTCAGGTGTTGGCAATTTTTTCAGTTTCTTTTTTCCTCTCTGACCTTTGCCGGTTTTCTCTTCTTCTGCTGGCCATTCCTTTTGAATGAAGAATGCCAGAGCATCTTTCCGACTAATCTCCAATTGTCCATCCAGATAGCTTGGGTTGAGAATGCGTTCCAGTGTCTTTTTCCACTCATTTCGTAGAGGAACTGCTCTGGGCGTTTGTTGACTTGTTTTTTCTTCATCATCGAAATGCTTTTCTTTCTTTAGAGTGTTTTCAATTATGTCAGGAGAGTATCGAGCATTTTTTTCGTAGATTCGTTTTAGTATTTTACTTCGAAAAGCAGTTCGATAAGAGCCGTCTGCAGGCTCGCTTGCATCTTTATCTAATTATGGTGATTAGTAAAGTTATTAATTAACAGTTGTCAATTGAAAGAACAAACCATTTCGGTGCTCGGTATCCATTGTAATCGCATTGACATTGGCGTCAAATTGGCTTCACAACGAAAACGTGTCGAGGTCGAGTGCTTTATTGTTTCACACTGGGCGAGGTTAGCCGGTTGCCATGACGCAACCCGAGAGAATTGTTGTCAAACAAAAGCAAGTCTACTCTCCTTGCAACTTGCCTGATTGTTAAGTACATTCTGCTTATTGCTTACTGATCATTTTTAAACCAAGACATTTACAGAATTTATAATTCATAAATTCGCTCAAAAACAAACAGAATTTTGAACAAAAAAAATTAAAAATTTACGCAATAATCGGTGCGCTTAGAGCAGGAACCCGAGAGTTTATTTCAATAATGTCCAAGTGTCTTACATGTAACTCTATACAAAATCGTCAGATTTTTAAAAATTTTTCTTAAGGAAAAAGTATTTTTTAACGGAACTAGAGCTTGACATTGTCGTCGATAGAGATCGCTTTGAGGATGCATCATTTTAGGCTATTTTGACACTTTTGGTGAAACACTTTCACGTGGTATTTTTCACGTGCAATTTTTGTTTTGATCAAATCCGCTTTGAAAAATTCTCCCAACTTTATTCTGTGATTCTCGTTGATTTACCCGATTTTCAGCGTCTATTAACTATGGAGGGTCATCGCGCAGGCCCCTTCAAGCAGCGCAATAAGGCGCACAAAAGCGGGAAAAAGAAATCAGCTCGTGATTTAACAAACGGTGGTCGTGTCCGTACGACGTCAGTCAGCTCACTCCGTTCACTAAGCTCCAAAGGAGGCTCAACAATTGCTCGAAGTGTTCGTAAGAATCAGTTGGCACAGCTGCGAAAGTTGAAAAGAGAAGAAATTTTAAATGCTCGCCGAGGCATTGCTGTGGCTCCGGTTCTGGTGGCAGTACTCAATCTGGCTGATGATGGCATCAACGAGTCTCTTTTCGCTCAACGTCTTGAAAGCTTTGATTTGTCGTCCAAACTCTTCACATCAAAACATGGCAGTTACATTCACATTGAAATGCCAAAATTTAGGACCAGTTTTCAGGTGGTCATGCTCAACAAAACGGATCTTTATGGTGCCCTTGATTTGGCGAAAATTGCTGATATCCTTTTGTTGATTCACTCTACTGACACGGAAGCCCAGCAGCAAAGTGAGGCACTGTACCAACTTGAAGCAATCTACAATCATTGCTTGCCTCAAACTGTCCACGGCGTTTTCGGTCTTGATTCCGTTTCCAACAGCAAAGAAAAGGACCGGGTTCGAAAAAGTATTCTCGAGCTCATTGAGAGACAGTACCCCGGAACTATTGACAACGGCAATACAGCTAAACTGCGCCAGCTTGATTCGCCACAAGATCTTTTTCAATTCTTTCACTATTGTTCCAATGTTAAACGAAAGCCAAACAGCTACTGTACGCGACGATCTCAATTGCTAGCTGAAGAGATTCAATTCGAACCTGACCATGACTCACAGGACAAGGGCTCAATGCTGGTGGATGGGTTTATTCGCAACACCGCCTTCAATGTCAACTCGTTGGTTTACGTGCCCGAGTTTGGTGAATTTCAACTTGAAACGGTGGAAGTGATTACTAATCCCTATCAATCGCGCTCTAAGCCTTTCCCCATGGAAGGCTTTCGAGATGATGCCGATCCTGAACTCCGACCATCGTTGGACGAGCGTGAAAATCCAGTGGAAACTTTATATGAACAAGAAATGGCTGATCTAGGAGATGGCGACCATAATGATCTGGCTCTCAAGACAGTTCTTGCGACAAAAGTTGAGAAAAGAAAGCTGCCTAAAGGAACCTCTGACTACCAGGCCGCGTGGATTATTGATTCGGACGAAGAGAAGGACAACGATGAGGAAAATGAGGAGGAAGAATCGGAAAACGATGACTCTGAAATGTTGGACGTATCAGCTGTCACTGGGGGGACTTTGAAAAAGGGAAAATCTGTACAATTTGCCCCAGTTGATCAAGTGTTTGACGAGTTTGAAAGTAACGCCAGTGGACATGTTGGAGACGAAAACGGCGCTGATGAAGATGGAGTCACCAATGGAGACTACGACGAGGAGATGAACATGGAAGAGGAAGAGTCTTCAATGGCCAAATTCAAAGAGCAGCGAATGTACGAGCTGTTTCCCGATGAGATTGACACACCTGCGCAAGTGTCAGCTCGAGAGCGTTTTGCCAAGTATCGTGGCTTAAAGAGCTTCCGAACCTCAACTTGGGACATAAAGGAAAATTTGCCAGCAGATTACTCTCGGATTTCGCAGTTTCAGAACTTTAATCGCACCAAACGACGCCTGTTTAAAACGGAGCCTTGCGGTACTGAGCCTGGCTGCTACGTTCGCGTTCGAGTGATCAATGCGCCGCGAGCCATGTTTGAGTACTATCAAAGTCGTCGCCACAACAAACCACTGGTGCTGTATCAACTGCTGGCTCACGAGCACAAAATGTCAGTGCAGAATATTGTCCTGAAGAAGGTGTCATCCTTTGCGGAGCCTGTCCAGTCAAAGGAAGAGCTGATCTTTCACCTTGGATGTCGCCGCTTTGCCGCCAAGCCAATCTACTCGTCGCACACCGTGGGCGACAAGCACAAGTACGAAAAGTACCTTCGTTCTGATGTTGCCTGTGTGGCCACCATCTACGCGCCCATCACTTTTCCGCCCACCCCTGTGCTCGTGTACAAGCAGTACGCTGATGGACAGCAGGTTCTAGTGGCCACTGGCTCGCTCCTCGACTGCTCCCCCGATCGACTGGTCATTAAGCGGTACATTCTCTCTGGCCATCCCTTTAAAATCAACCGAAGACACGCCGTCGTGCGCTACATGTTCTTCAACCGTGAGGACATTCTCTGGTTCAGACCAGTGGAACTGCGAACTAAGAGCGGTCGTGTCGGACACATTCAGGAGCCGCTGGGCACGCACGGCCACATGAAGTGTGTCTTTGACGATCAGCTCACCTCTCAGGACACTGTTCTCATGTGCCTGTACAAGCGTGTCTTTCCCAAGTGGTCGTACCGCACTGAGGGCATCTCTGCACCAGCTTTTCTTCCGATCAACGATGAAGAGATGACTGCTTGAAGAGTGTGATTTACTGCTGTCTTTAATACTTTCACTAATGTTTTTATATAAAGCAATTATATTTCATGTCGAGTCATTTAACAGTGTATGATCTCATGGACACATGTTGCCAAATTTCGATTGTCATTCAAAAGTGTCTGCCAGCATTCTTACCTGTTGTAGGTAACGCCAGTGAGAGGAGAGCTCTTGATGACTTGGATGCTTGGATGCACTCGTGCGTAGGACTCATTAGCGCGGTGGCGGTGGTGGTGGTGATGATGATGGTGTTGCCTTTTGAGTAGTGCCTGGCATCTCCTGTCCAGTGTGCAATTGCCGCAACAAGAAGACAGTGGCAGCAACATTAAACTGGTTGACATTGAGAGTCGTTGTCGAATGTTGGCAGACGCTTTCACTCATTCTCCTCATCTCTGGAAAGGTGCCACTGCTGGTCGTCTGACTGCCGCTGCTGTCCACTAATGGGTACGGTCTACTGACAGCCAGACTACTGCAGGACAACTCACTGACAAGCCTCTTTTTTGCGAGGCGCGATCGCTGACCGACGCTCGTCCCCATGCTCCTTATCTAGTCTTCAAAGTGCATGTTTTGGGCGCTTTTGCTCATCTTTGATCCATCATGCGTTTCCGTTCCCTCTACCGCTACTCATACGGCAAGTCACCCAAAGACCTTCGGCCAGCGGTAGTCGCCTGCAAGCTGGCACTCGCACTGATCATTGTAGCCACAATTCTTGTTGCTTTAGCCGTCTCTTTATACTTTTACAACAACTACCACTCGACAAAACCGTCAGCTAACAGCAGCAAAGCAAGCACGCCTGCTCGTCACCAGGAAGAACTGCCTAATCATTCATCATCATCATCATCATCATCATCACTGGCGCATTACTTGGCCGACTATTCAGGTAATTTAGGTAGAATTTTGTTGAAATTCTCTCTGAACCACGTTCCGGAAAGGGACGATCGGGGCGCGACAGTCTTTGAATACTAATCATTAGCAGATTCGTTCACTTGTAGCAACACGAGTCTCATTTCCTCTTTCATTTACAGTACCACTTTGCCTCATTGCCGGCGCTGTCCTCTTTCTGCTAACCTTGGCCTCAATTTGCTACGCCCATTTAGCCTACAGGCGTTACCTTCAGTCACGTTTAGTCTCGTATCAGCTGGTCAATCGGTCCTTTGATCAACTAAAACTTGAGCAGCTGGCCAAGGTGCACGTGCGTCAACCGATTGTCTCCAAGCAGAACGGTGCTACAGTGTTGGTCCCCAAAACCTCTCCCGTACCAGAGTGGCTCAAGCAGTCAGCTGAAGTTGGCACTTCAAACAGATCAAAGTTTGCCAACTGGGCTCGCTCCAAGTGGACACGAACCAATTTGCCCGCTACTACTAGAAACATTAACAACAACCCAAAATCAAAACGACCCATTTCCAAAGAGATGACCATATGAGCGTGAGTGAGAAAATTGTTTATATATTTACATGTGTGTGCAGTGTACTTTGATACAAATAAATCAACTGCGATTAAGGTTGCGGTTAATGAGCGACAAAATTCTCCCCGAAGAGCCATCCAGTCGGTTACACTCTATTTGATTGATGAGGATGTTCCATCGACGAGTGGACTGTCGAGGATAGCCATGGCGTGGCGCATGAACTGTGAGAATGAAGGGGCCAATGTGCTTGCGAACATCGATCATTACTGGGAGAGTAAAAATGGATTAGTGAATGGTGGCAAGAAAGTGCACTAATGTGTCGCCTACCATGGTGTCCTATTTTGCGGGCACATATGGGCGGCACAATGTCCTCCTCGCTGTGCATCGTCCGCATGGTAATGCGATCTGTCTTGCAATCAGCAGCCACACTCGACTCGTAATCAATGGCATTCACACGAGACTCATCTTCGCCGACGACGCCGTTGGCCTCATTTATTGACATTGCCGCTTCGTTGTGTCCTTCAATGTCGTATTCGATAAAGTCTAGTCTACAAATCAAGACGTGATGAGTCGTTGGCGGAATTGAAGGAAAAAAAAGAATTGGGGTGAAAATAACGAGCAAGAAAATGTGGTCAAGGCTCAAGGAAAAAGACGGTGAGGAGTGAATGTACTGCCTACTTGGCACTTACCGAAGCTGACAGATTGGGTGCACGCCAGGCATGCGGTGGATGGTGAGTGAACAGTCGGAGGAGTTTTGATTCACCACACTCTGCTCTGGGTAATCGGTGTTTGTAAAGTACACTAGCTTTTTGAGCGCAATACTGCTGCAACTTTGCGGAACTGCAATTTTATAAAAGTTGAAAACTATTGCTCATAAACAGTTGATACTCACATATGCAGCAAGCATTTCCAAGACCGCACTTTCCTGCCGCAACGCCACCTTTTTGCTTGCACAGCAAGGAAGAGTAGCAAATGCCTCGGTGGTGTTTCAAGTGCAGGGGATCAGCACGAGGGCCACTAGTTGACGGCTGAATAATACAAGAGGGTCCAGCGTGAAGGATGTGGGCACCCACTTATTGGATTGATTACAAGATAAATTACAATTTACAGGTTATAATATAAACACTTACTGGAATGTATAGTGACTATTTGACAAAAGAGCAGAATCACAGCTACAGTTGTCAGAAATGACCTGCTGAAAATTAAAAGACTGAACATGTTTGATGATGAGAGGTGAGTTTCAGTTTCCCAAAACTTGATATTTGAATTTTCAAAGCACTTTCAAAGTATAAATTGGGCACCAGTGGAAGGGTCCACCAGATGTGCTGCCATAAACTTGGAGTCGACTCGGTGGCAGGAGACTGATAGTGGATGCTACAGCACTTGAATGTTTGCCCTAAACTAAACACGTGCTTATATACTTGAGCAGTGTCAGAACAGTCTGGTGTCTTCAAGAGCGACCATCACACCAATCTAGGGCGTGATCCTTTTCTGGTGAACATTTTCGTTTCTTGCTCAATGTCTTAACTAGGTCAGTGTTCTCTTGTGCCGCATCTTTCTAACTACAGACAGTGACAAAGTGATAATTTGTGTCATTGTGCTTCACTACTTTTGTCGCCTTTTGAACTATCAGCCATCACCGTTGTCATTTTCAAAGACAACAAGTTGTCGTTTATTTATACTTGCACTACAACAAGGTATCTCTAAAAAGCACCACTGGAAACGAATAACTATGGATACTGGAAAAATAAAAATTCGCAACATGATGGTTGAAGATGTTGAAATGGGAATGAAAGCTTTTGAAGAAGAGTATGATCATTTTGATGCACCAGCTACGGTTAGGATTTATCTCAAAACATACCCATCGGCTTTTTTTGTGGCAGTTTTAATCGAAACAACAGGGACTGTCAACTCTGAAAAAATTGTGGGCTTAATTGGTGCTCCAATTTTATGCAACACTGCGTTTATTGGTAATGTTGGCTTTGTAAAAAATTTTTTGTTAAAATGTAATATTTGCTTACAGGTCTGTATGGCGTTTTACCTAAATACCGTGGTATGGGCATAGGAGTTTTGCTTTTTCAAAAGTGTCTTGAATTTGCTGGAAATCGAAACATTTCATTGTACGCTGTGTCTGATATGAGACAAAAGTATATTGATCGATATCATTTTATTGGCTCTGGTATTTCAATGGTCAGTTTTAGTGGTGCTGTAAATAGACTTGCATTCGATAAACCAACTTTGGACAGTAAAATTAAAATTACGACTATTGAGAAGAAACAGCAAGTTTTTAAAGATTTAATCAGGTTTGACAATGAAATTTTCAACTGGCCTAATAATTTTAACCGAGAAAAACTTTTTGAAAACGTACTAAAAGAGCCAAACTACTACTCTAAAATTGCTTTGTTAGAATCAACAAATCAAGTACTTGGTTTTGGATGTGTTCGAAAAAATGAAAACCTTGAAAATACCTTCAACTGTGGCCCTATTTTGGGAAAAACACCAGAAACTTGCCAAAAAATACTTGAATCTTTTATTGATGAACTGATACCATCTGACCAAGGACAAACACATTTGATTTTCAACGCTATAGATGCCAATGAGCATTCACTTGTTTTAGCCAGAGAATTTTTAGGCTTATCATTTACAGGAAAATGTGAAATTTTACACAAAAACCCTGTGTCAGAACCACAGTATCAGTACCAATACATTTACAGCGTCTTTTCATTGGACTTTGGTTTGTGACGTCAAACATTAAAAATTTTTAAATTTTGTAGCATTTAAAATTGTACAACAGTTTCTTGAATATAAAAGTCTCGAATAAAATTTGCACCGCTTTAAACTGATCGTTTTTAAAATTTTCCTCGTGTGCATTGGCGAAATACGCATTCACTTGGACTGTCAAATATTTTATTTTTCAATTTTATCAAAATTACAGAAAATGCCGGCACCGCCAATCAGCGCTCTAGAGCAAATTCAAAAGTTGGATCGCTCTCTCGTTGAAAATGTACGTTTTCGTTTTCTTGCAGAAGCCAATACGCAGCCAAACCTTTATTCACCAGCTGATGTAGAAACTGTACAGAAAAATTCATGGCAAGTAGAACGTTTCATCTTGGAAGCCAAATTGAATGGTGAAAATGCTCTAAAAACAATGAAAACTGCCATGCAATGGCGTCATGAGCAATCAGTGCACCAGATGACTGCATCGGATTTTCCCGCAGAGTACTTTCAAAGTGGGTACATAGTCCGCTTTGGACGCGATTCAGCCGGTGCTACTGTGATTATTTTTAGAGCTAATATTCATCAAAAAACGTCCGAGTGGAATGATTTGCTGAAACGATTTTTTGTGTATCAAATTGAGCAAATTGATTTGTGCAACGATGGCAAAGGTGAGTTTTAAAACATCTGAATTTTTTTAACAAATTTGTTAACAGGCGTAACCATGGTCATCGATTGTGCAGGCATTGGATTGTCTAACCTTGACCTCGATTTGCTAAAGTTTATCGTAACCTCCTTTTCTCAGTACTATCCCAAACTGTTTGACGCCATAATTGTTCACGAGCTGCCTTACTTGTTGACATATGTCTTTAAACTGGTTCAAAGTTGGCTGCCCGAAGAAGACCGAAAATTTTTTCACTTGAGTACCAAAAAAACATTGACTAATTTTATATCAACTAGTGAGCTGCCACCTTTTCTCGGCGGATCAAATGCCAGTAACTGGCGAATGGTTCCCACTGGAGTTGTTCCAGCTCTTGAGTTTGTTCAGTTGAAGAGTCTCAAAGTAGACTCGGCTGAAAAGCTCAAGTTTCTCAACGTTTACATAAAGTAAATTGTTTAAAATGTAGTTGACTTTAAAACAAACTGGTAATATAAAGATGAATGCCAGAGGTTTCTAGCACTTTGGAAGAATAATTAAAAAACAATTGTTTAATCGGAAAAACATTAACCCAATTGTGTTTCAATTGCCTAGTAACTTTAGAGCTAGTCATTAATGAACTCAATGTCACTGCAGCATACAAAATGATTGGTCAGTAAACGAACATGTAGACTGTGGAGTCATTTCAAGGACTTGCTATATATGACTTGGCTGAAGATTCAAATGTTTCTGGTGCATTTTGCATTTGCAACTGCAAATACATTGAGCGTTTCGGTAATTGCTTTCAATGTCAGCTCTTCGGTGACCACCGATGGCTCCCAGAGGAATGATAATAATTACTCTGTCGTACTGACTACTGTGCGTGAGAGGCGACCCGAAAACATAGCCACCTAAAAGTGAATAACTGACGAAAGATATACTGGACCTCTGCTGCACTCGGCACAATCATATATACCAGCACTGCAATGGCACAAAAGGAGGACTAGTTGACATTGACCACAATCCACAACTGCAGCCGAACAAGCTGACAAGCTGAGTTGAATAACAATGCACACGTGCACTGGACAACCATTCTGCTTTTGGCATAAACTATGATACAATCACAATACAGTAGACTCAGTGGGTTCCTGCTGCTGGTGTCACTGATAGTCTGGCACCGGCAGCGAGCAGACACATGTTTTCATTTAAAGCTTGTAATAGTTTTCACAAACCACTTCTTGAGTAACTTCAGTTAAAATCTTCAGTGTTGTTGATTTTACTCGGTTTGTTTAGTTTTCCACTTGTTAACTGCCTTGAGTGCTTTCAAATAAACAGTTCATAATGCCGTTAAAAACACAACAACAACAACCAAATTTTATTATTCGGGCCATGAGCTTTTACGACAACGATGAAGTGCTCGATTTGTGCCGCTTTTCAGACATTGTTCTGGGCGATCAGGTGAACCTTACCATGATGAAGATTGATCACAACTGCTTGCACGTGGCAGAAGACGTTGAAAATGGTGAGTAGTTTGCACAAAATATTAAGATTGTACTTGAATACAGGCTTGATTCATTGATTCTGATTGCAGGCAAAATAGTGGGCGTGTGCAGTGGATTCAACATGAGCTCTCACAGTGCCACATTTGGCGAGTATGCCATTGCGCCTCGATATCGCCGATTTGGCATTGGCTGCGCCCTGTGGAATCGTTGCATTGAGCATTGCAAGAATCGCAATTGTGCCATTTTAGCTAGTGCCAAAAATGTTGCAAAATACAGAGAAAAATCGGGGTTTACGGTGATTCCTGCTAGAAAACTTGTTCAGTTTTGTGGCTATCCATCACTGTTTATGCTAAGCAAGTACTATGAGCAATGTGATTTTGAGTGGATCAATGGTACGTTGTTGTATGAAAAATGTTTAACCAACTAAAATGTCACTTGCAGAATTCAACTTGGCCGACGTAGTGGCATATGACGAACAAATCACCGGCTACAATCGAAGTCAGTTTATCGAGTTTAGTGTGGCCGAATCGAGCACCATTGGCACCATGGCGCGCTGTGTTGAAAGCGGCAAAGTGATGGGTTTCGGCATCTTTCGCCGTGCTAATCGCTCAACCATTGTGCCACAACCACTGTACGCCAACTGTCCGGAGATTGCCGAAGTGCTGCTGTACAATGCTTTGCAGAAATTTATCGGATTTGAGAAACTTGCCATGGAGTGCTGGGACATCAACACTGATGCGATTGCGCTGGCACAGGAAAAGTTGGGCATTGAGCAAGTGAAAACGAGCGGCGCCATAATGTTTACCGAATACGACATGTGCGCCAATTTTAAAAGCATCTTTTGCAACAGTCCGTCTGTCTTTTATCCGTTTTAGGCAGCTTGTTGAGGTGAAATCTCAAGCCCGCAAACCCCAACACTTTCATTTGAGGGTGCTAGGGTCGCTGCTTCAAGATGAAAAAAGTTCTAAACACCTGTTCAATAAGCAATTTGAATTGCGTTTCAAAGAACCATCAATTTTGTTGTTTTGTGACTTTATTTAGTGCGCAAATAATAATTCAAACTACAATGAGCAGTTGTTTTATACATTTGTCACCTATGAAATATGTTTTAAAAATGTTTAAATTTTAACAATAAAAACGAATAGTTTACAGGTTAAAATAAAAACACAAGTATCCAACATGCAATAAAATGTGTGACGCAAAACGAGAGCACACCTAAAAATGCATCATTTATACACTATGAAAAGAGAATGATGACAGTTTTTGTGACAACAATCCCTTGAGATGACCAAACTACTCTATTTGCTTCACAAGCATATTTTCATTCATGTTTTTTAGCCACATTTAGCTACGACAAGGTTTCAGTTTTTATATATTGATTTCACGCTATTCAGCTCGTTGCTACACCGCCAGCCCTGCTGTCCAGCAGCGTCGACATTGGAATCAAGTGCTTGGCATCGTTGACGCCGTTTGTCGAACATCTTGTTTGGTGAAATCTGCGCAATGTGGGCGGTGGTGAAGAGAGAAAGATACACTACAAAAAATGCAGAAATGAAAAAAGGCAAAAGAAAGTGGTAACATCAAGTAAATGTGACAAAAGAGTAACAAAGGAGATTAGAGTCACAGAATGCATTTTATTTTGGCAACCATCATGTAAATCACAGTTAACACAAAAAAATTATAACATAACAAAAATAACCATATTTACAAAAAACAAATGTTTTGAAAAAAACAGTTCAACTTATGTAGAAAGGCAGTGAAATGACATTGTCGTCTGATGTGATGAACAATATTGGCTGCACAATGACAGTGTCAAGAACGGTGCAAAGAAAGAATATAAAATCAAGAAGGTGATGTTGGTCAGGAACAATGACGCTGCTGCTGCTGTGAGCATTTTGATTTGCTGTGTTGATTGTCGAGTCAGTACTCTTTTTGGCATCATTCGATCCATCACTGGTGTTTGTTTCATTTACAGTTGATTCCATTTAAGAATTGCTCCGAGACACCTTCATGTAAATTTTAAAACAGCAAAAGAGAAATGTCTGATTCGAATAATGTTTTGGTGGCACAATGCTTCATGAGGGTGAAGCTCTGATGATCAAATGAGGTCAACGCACGAAAATAAACTCTTGGCGCTCTTCTAAAGAGTGCTGCTGTTGATGGGAAAAAAGAGACTCGAGAACAAGATAAGTGTGAGAGAAAAAGAGAAAAGAAGAGAAAAACAACTAGTGCCAAATGACGAAGACACTGTGAACTAGTTTGCCGTCGCTTGACCTCAATCAGCCATTTGGCGCGACTGCCTAGTGATATATCCGATGTGTGGATGATGTTATGGTGTTGCAAACTGCTGCCTGATAAACTGGAGATAATTTTTTACCGTTATAAATATTGTACAGCACAATGAATTTCACAATCACACGTGTATGATGTAAGTACGGTTTTAAGTGAAGTGCTGTTCATGTAAACAGAGAAACTTCATCAAGCTAAGTAAGTGGCAATTGACCGTCTGACCACTTTCGGCAAGCAAAACTGTGTATGTACCTGTGTCTGGTTGCCATGACAATTCGCACTTGCCTGCCAAATGGCACAATATTGAGTAAACAGAATATGTGCTGAGTAAATTGGTTTTAAACAAAAATATTTTATAATGTAATATTAATAATGCAAATAAAATCGAGTTTAGGTCGTGTGGAACCTAAGAAGAATAAACAAGGCACAACAGGTGGTGTGATTTTCAATAAACACCCCAGGTGGGCTTGGCAAGTTCAAATGCTCACAAGGCTGCACAAGGCTGATCATTCAAACTGCAGCTCATTGAGAGATCGAACGCGAATCACCGGCACGTTGGTGTCTTTGACCTCTTCAGCCTGGCGGCGACAAACCAGCTGAACAGCAACCATGTTGGCCGACTTGGCAGTGACATACTCGTCCAAAAACTTGGTGAGAAAGAGGACATCTTCCGGCGGTTGTTTGATGCTGGCCAGAATCTTCTCAAAGGTGCCCTTTTCAGTGAGTGGCCCCATGTCAGCTCCAAAGTGGCTTTCAATCAGTAGGTTCAGATCGCCATGGTTGGTGGCGGTGAGAAAGCGCTTGGTAGCTTCCGTGCAGCCCTTGGACACGGCAAAGAGGCGAATTTGCATGTCACAACGCCACTTTTGAATCTGAAGTGCCACGTCGCTAAAGACCAAAGTCTCCAAAAGACCTTTGTCGTAGCCAGAGAAAATGACGTGGCGCCTGTGTGTTTGAATGTGGGAAAACATGACATTAATTTGAAAGCATAATGGAGATCAGACTTACTTGAGCGCACAATATCCTTTGGGCTCCAACTTTTTGCCCTCTTGAAAGTTGACGTAGCTGAGCACAGCGGAAATCACTTCGGCCTTTTCAGCGCTTTTGGCGGGAATTTTAGGAGCCCCGTCCACGAGTGGCTCGTTGCGAATGCAATCAATGTCTTCCTGAGTTTCCGGCTTGGCCCAGTTTTCCTCAAGGAAGCTCTTGACATGTGAGCGAAAGTACGGCATAATTTTCTTTTCGTTAAAGCCAGTCTTGACGGCAATGTCGCAAATGTCGAGCACAATGGCTTTTGGTTTCTTGACCTTGATCATTTTGAGCGAGAATACGACTACTAGAATGAATATATGAAAATTAATGACGTATAAACACTGTTGCTCAACTACTGTTGGTAAAACTAAAAGTTCCATTTTCTTTTTGTTTAGCCACCTGGTGGTTTGTTTTGGTGTGAAACTCGAGTATATCAAAGCATGATAAAAAGGTCAAGGAGCAATGGCAGCAAGAGTCTAGTCTCCATTCACCAGATAAAACTGGCAAGAAGAAAAAAGTACGATAAGATATTGCGTCGTACAAGCACTCGGTAGACAAGAGGACAGTATCGCGTGCTCCTCGCCTCTATTCATGCCGCATCAGGGCTCATTACCAGGCTCATTCGATACTTTTGATAAGAGCCAATGTGGGCTTGCACCGACAATGCAACACAACATTACTTTTCTTCTGGTTTGTACTCCTGTCATCTTGAACAACTCGCCATCACAAAAAGTGTCATGCTCCATTGAAATACTTGGTATCCAGAGTTCAAGCCAATATACAATACCTTCTTCTTCTCTCTGAGCCTTCATGAAGTGCGTCAGCTGTCTAGTATTCACTTTCACTCTATCTGCCGGTAAGTTACTTGATTGTTTCGCAACCCACTAACAAGTTTTCTCCAGTAGTTGCCCAAGGCAGCAATGATGCCATACCTTTCGAGTCAAAGCGAGCATCGTCTTGCAGCGAGCTGTGGCTGCGCTACAACATTACCCAGTCTGGCAACTACACTCTTGACCTGTCGCCGGATAAATCCAAGTCTGACCTGGTCGGAGTGGAATGTGATCTCAGCGCAGTGAGCTCCCTCAGCAAGACAGAACAAATCGACGCATCGCTCGAACCAGCGTGGACCACCACCGCCCACTATGAAATAACAACCATCATTCACCACGGTAATGAAGAGAAAAAGACTGTCAAAGGATACGAGTCACCTGGGTCCTTTGTCACCAATGTCGACTACTACACCGTTCAGTCAATGCAGCAGATCGAGAGCATCATCAACTCCTCCTTTACCTGCCAGCAGTTTATTCGCTGGGACTGCTGCGGATCTACCTTTAGCTTCTGGTACCCAAAAACGCACCACAGCTGGTGGGTAGATCGACACGGAAGAGGGCAAAACTACTGGGGCAACGCAGAGCCAAACTCAAACTCCTGTGGTTGCTTTCCCAACTGCTTTCCCACGACTAAAAACTCTACCTGCAACTGTGATGCCAATATAAAGTCCCAGTGGCTAGAAGATTCGGGCTTGTTGCTGGAGCGAAGTCACTTGCCAGTTACGCAGCTTCGTTTTGGCGACACTGGCGAAACACGCGAGGTGGGCAGCTACACGCTGGGCCCGCTCAAGTGCCGCCAGGGTGGCCACCGGACGCTGTTTATGGGCGTCCAGCAGGCACCAACTGTCATTTCCTCCCCTGGCTACCCTGACCACTACCCGCCGCCATTTCGCATCTACGAGTGGGCAATTACCGTCGAGGCTGGAGAGCTCATAGAGCTCGTTTTCCCCGAGTATGACATTGTCCACTACGGCGCCTACATTTCAGTCCATGGTTGTCGTCACGCTCTCGAGATTGACGTCTACATTTACGAGTCAGAGTGGACCAAAATAGAAACTATCAGAAGGGCCAAGGCATCACCGCCGTACTACGTCACCGACGGACGAGCCACCAAGTTTCTCATGCGACTCGTTACCTGCAACCAAGTGGCCACAGTAGAGCAAAGGGGCTTCAAAGCCGAGTTTAGGCGCTCCAAGTGTGCTGGCTGCAATGCGGCCACCGAGCTGGCTGCAGACCGAATCAACATTAGCACCAACTGCTTCATCAGTCCTTCGCAATGCGTCTACATCTACTCTAGTGGATATCCGTTTCCTCATCATCTGCTGGGCACTAGTTTTGGCAATCACCTGCTGCACCACTGGAACCTGACAACTAAAGAGGGCAACAGTTTGCAGATTGAATTCAACGATTTTGACGTCAACTGTGAGGCGGACCTGTTGACAGTACAGGATGAACCGCAGGATAAAAACACAACAGTAGATTATTGCAACATTAATCGATTCAACATTGGCAAGTTTAACTCGGCATCGCACATGACGCTGATGCGTCTGAAAACTAAAATGAAAAAGGTGGGCAATTCACGGGGAATTCACGCCACCATTGCCAGTATTCCCGCAGTGAGCAACGCCCGCAAGTGGGTGCCCAATGCAGCGCTGGGCAAGCCAACTGACCAGAGTACGACCATCAACTCGCTCGATTCATCGCTAGCTGTAGACGGCGTTACGGAACAATTTGACCCCAGCAAGTGCACATCGACCGACTATGAAAAGGAGCCCTGGTGGCGGGTCAACCTTCAAAAGCGGCATCGAATTCACGGAGTGAAAATGTACAGTTTGATCCACCGGAAAAAGCCCTCTTTGACCACTGGTGAACACGACAGTCAGGAAAGCCTTTCGGAATCGAGCTGGCCCTCGGGCGAGTACGCCCTGCCAATGCCAGTGTCGGGTTGTCCGACGACTGACGCCTCCTCCGAGTGGCTCACTGGCATGCGGTTCCACGCTGTAAAGCACGACAAGCCGTACGATGACAAGGCTTATCCGTACTGGTCCGAGAGCATCATGCTCAAGGGCGGGGCCACCGAGCTGGGCATTGAACAGCACTTTTGCGTTCACTCGACAGTCGCCTCCAATGAAAGCAAACCCAACGACGCCTCTGCCTGGATGCCGGGCAAGTACTGCATCTTTCAGTACGGTGACCACTGTCCAGACAACTTTCAGTCTGGCTCAATCACCTGGTTTGACAAGTCGCACAACAATCAGACGTCACGACTGAATCTCTTCAATTCAGTGAGCGGTCATGTGCCCAGTGGCCACTACACGACGCACAATACCACCATCAACTTTTGCTGTCGAGATGATGGCCAACCAGAGGTGCCCATTCGACTGCCCACCACTCGGCCCTTTTACCTGCTTCAGTATGGGCAAATTTGCCAAGAGGTGGAGGGCATGAGCGAAGTGGGACAGTACTTTCACTACGAAGAAGAGGTCATTCTCACCTCGGATCACTCTAGCTCCCGCGTCGACTTTATCTACGCCTCTGATGGTCAGCTCAAGTTTCAAGATTTGCACCCTCGGGTGGACGCCATGCTCTTTGACCGAGGCATGTCACTGCACTACTGCTACTACGACATTACCCACAAACTCAAGGGATTTCAGGTGCTGGTCGACACGACGCAAGACACCTCTGGCTATGGACGATTCTACGATGAGGAGTCGGGCATTGCACGGTCAGTCAAGAAAAAGTTTCTCTCGGCAGTCGAGTGCGCCTCGTACAGCGTCACTGCCAACGAGTTTGAGCACATTACGCTCAACTGCGCGCAGCCCATTGAGGGACAGTATGTGATCATCTTTATGAAAGACCGAAAAGACGCCCTTCAGCTGTGCGAGGTAAAAGTTTTCGGAGAAGAGTCATGTGGTCGACCACTGGGCATGGCCACCGAGGAGATTCTCGACACTGCCATAACTGCTTCATCCTTTGACACCAAAGACGGCCTGCTGAATCACTACTACAATGTTCGACAAAACAGCCCAAAGGCCTGGTGTGCTGCTGGCTCTGATCCCGACAAGTACATTCAAATTGATCTGCGACTGCAAAATTCAAATGTTGTTAGTGACTCTAAAGCAGGTGTCCAAGAGATAACAACTACTACAATAACAGCAGATGGTGGTGAATCACCAGCTGACCAGGCGGCCAACTACGTCACGATTGTGGGCGTTGCCATGCAAGGAATGCAAAATACCTTTAAAGTTTACTTTGTAACGCAGTTTCAGCTGCTCTTTTCCAACGATTCCCTGCACTGGATCTACGAAGAAGAGCCCATTGGCAAACAAAAAGTGTACAAGTGCGTTCAGTGTGATGCACAGCACATAAACGGAAACGAAGTGATCATGTACAATCTGCTGAAACCCATTGTAGCACGCTTCATACGAGTTCAAATTGTTTCATTTCGTGGTGGTCCCTGCATGCGTCTAGAGCTGATTGGATGCCGAGGCGATAGGAAAAGTAAGAATTTTTACAACAAAATTTTTTTGTTATTAATATTGTTACTGATTCTCCCACCAGATCAATGCCAGACAATAGTGACCGCCTCAACGCCAGGCGTCATCTCTTCGCCCAACTATCCATTTTACTACGCTCAGTACAAATCCTGCACCTGGAAGATTGTGCCCTCCAAACCAAATGGTCACATTGAACTAGACTTTATTGTTCTCGACTTGGCTCCAGAGGAAAAGAGCGGCGGCAAGTGTCACGATAAACTGCTCATTCAGCACGCCAATCGCCAGTCTAATCAGTCGCCAGTGATAACCATCGAAGCCGGTTCAGGACAGCACGCGCTTTTGCAACATCGATCCAGCAGTACCTTTCGGCAGCAGTACTTTCCTAAAAAGATCATCTCCAATGGGCCCATCATGCTTACGCTAAACACTTGCTTTCGCTTTTCAATGAGTCGATATCAGGGATTCTTGTTGCGCTTTCGGGAGACTGATTGCCCAGGTTGTGGCATTGGCGATGCTCGCTGCTCCTTTATTCACAACTGCTCCTCTCTCTGTGGTCAGATACTCTCCATCAACTATCCACTCAACTACATCAACAGTCATCGCTGTCAGTGGCTGATTCGAGCACCCCCTGGGTACTATTTTAATGTTACCATTGAGGACTTTGACCTTCCTGACAAGCCTGCAAATCTATTCAGTAGAAGCAGCAGCAGTATGCCTCGAAAGCGTTCCCAGACGATTCATCAAAATCCTTCCCCATCCAAACACGGCTGCACCTCAGACCACCTGTCCTTTACCGACTCGTCCAATGGCATGCTGCTTGGGCGGTACTGCAACTCTAACAAGCCGCCCAAGTACATTCTCTCCAATTGGAACGAGTTGATGATCGAGTTTAGCACCGACTCGAGCACCACAGGCCGAGGATTCAGGCTCAAGTACAAGGCACAAAAATATCAACTTCTTGAAGAAGCAAAGCCATTGCTGCAGCCACCGCAACCCAATTTCACCTGTCCAACCTCCTGGCTCTACTTTCGTGGCTACTGTTATGCAGCTTTTGTCGAGAGCGAATCTTTGCAGTACAATCAAGCAGAGGAAAAGTGCTCTCAAAAGGTAAAAGGGCGCGATGGTCACCTGGTGAGCATCACTGACTACCTGGAAATGAACGTAGTACACTACTGGATTATTGAGCACTGGAAAATGACGCCCCATCAGTCCATTTACATTGGTCTGATTGACACTAATCGAGAAGGCTTCTACAACTGGAGTGACGGCAACCCAATGAGCTACACCGACTGGTATCGCTCCAACCCGTACCAGTCGGTCTCTTGGTCCACCCAGTACAACACCAATGGAAATGCAAACTCCTCTGAGCAGAGCACTTCTGGTGAACAGCCAATCATGTCGCTGGATGAGATGAACCAGCACTTTATTCAAAACAACCAACCGGACGGTGGTGCATTCGAAGACTGTACTGTCATCAACTTTTACTCGATTCACTCCACCGCCAACTGGCATGACATTCCCTGTTCGCTGGGCAAAAAGGTGATACCCGTCAAGATGGGCGGTAATTCAAGCACTGGAGGCGGCACCTCCAACGGCAACAGTCGTCGTCCATCAAGTCCCATCTCTGACGGCCTCATTCGCAGTTACATTTGCAAGATGGACTCTACTTCTTCGCTTCACCAGCACAGTCCACGCAAACCGCTGTTTACCAAGCAGATAAGCGACGCAGAAAAGACAGCCCTGGCCAACAAGGTCAGCGGCAATCGATACTTTGTTTGCAACAACTTTGAAGTCATCTCCAACATGTTTCGCTGTGACGGTACACCCAACTGCAGGTAAAAGGAACCAGTGCCAGTTTTATGCGTTTCAACTAACAAGCCTTTCCAGAGATGGTTCGGATGAAACGGAAGGCTGTCCAGTAAATAGTCAACAGTGCCTAGAGTCGCAATTCCAATGCGACAGCGGTCATTGCATTGCCATTGGAAAGGTTTGTCATCAACACTGTTAATAAAATGGTAATGGAAATTCAATTTTTGTCCCCTTTTCAGTACTGTAATTTTGAAGAAAATTGCAACGACGGATCAGATGAGGTATTTTGCACACTGATAACGTTTAAAAACTGACAAGTTTGTTTAGATAAAATGCGTTCGTCGTCGTTGTCGTCAGGAACCAACAGGAGTAAGGAACTTTTGATAAAATGTGCAAAAATAATAATTGTACCCAACAGAAACTGCAAGAATTCAAGTGTAACAATGGACAGTGTATACCAATATCTAAACGATGTGACTTGATGACTGACTGCCTAGGTATGCAGCCATTTCATTGCAAGCCTTTTCATTACAATGACCTCCAACAGACCAGAGCGACGAGGGCCAGAGCTGTACAGCTGGTCAGTGCAACCTCAACAAGACCTTTCAGTGCTACTTTGGCACCTGTGTCCCGCTGTACACACTCTGCGACAAACATCGAGACTGTCCTGGCAAGTTTTACGAGGACGAACACGAAAGCGTCTGTGCAGCTCTCTTTGACCTGGAGAATGGAGCTGGGTCAGGTGCCACCCAGGCCAGTGGCAACGAAGAGCACAGTGCTTTCGACCTGATGCGCTCCCCACTGCGTATGCCACCACCGAGCAGTAATCGATTCTTTCGAATGAAGCGTGACAACAATCAAGAAACTGAGGAGGAGGAGGAAGAAGAGGACCCAGACACGGTTACCCTTTCCGCATACATCGCCAACCAAATGCAAGGTGAAAAGGTGCGAACAATTAGAGAAGCCAACTTGCAAGGCCAAACGGGACACAGTTGTGACAAAAATCGCCGACGTACGTGTCAGGTGAGTTTTCAACTAATGCACTTACACATTCTCACAACTTGTACCACTTTGCCAGGATCTACTGCAGCACTTTGGAATCAACAGCGAAGGCTACTACGAGTTGCAGCCAAACTCGCAGACCAAGCTAACCTTGAAGGCGTACTGTCGCTTTTTAAACTCCACCCACGCCATGACCATTATACATCACGACACTGAGGACCGCCTGTACGTCCGCTCATCGGTTGACGGGCCTGGGTCATACGTGCGCTCAATCACCTACGAGTCGAGCATCAGTTTGATAGTGGCCCTCATTGACCACTCTGCATACTGCCGTCAATTGCTTAGCTACGAGTGCAGCGGATCAGGATTTTACTTCAACTCTTCACGGCCCAACTCGTGGTGGATTTCACGATACGGCTATAAGGAGTACAACTGGGGCGGAGACACAAACAATGCCTGTGCCTGCCACCCACACTGCTCACCGGCGGATCTGCGTTGCAACTGCGACCTGGGACAGCGATTTAACTGGACACGGGACTATGGGTACGTGGAGAACCGAACCAAACTGCCCATTAGACAGGTGAGTTTTTGTCCGGGGGGGGGGGGAGGGAAAAGAAAACTTATTGTCAACTTATATCGACAGGTCGCCTTTGGGGACGTTT
>JAALOO010000548.1_pt1 | contig 32974 bp, 29 predicted proteins | sample 7257641 | NCBI WGS metagenome assembly JAALOO01 (sample SAMN14085613, study PRJNA598686) | mite metagenome | biome: ENVO:01001000; feature: ENVO:01001002; material: ENVO:01001226; isolation source: single female mite from University of Michigan culture on fish food culture... ...
TCTCTCTCTCTCTCTCTCTCTCTCTCTCTCTCTCTCTCTCTCTCTCTCTCTTCCCCTTCCCTTCGCCCGATGTGGCAGAAGCAAAAAGCTTCCACTGGAGCGCACTATATCTCAAGTGTGACAAACGCAAGACGCCACTTCTATTTGTCACTAATTAATTCGCACATTGCATTGCCACTGCCGTTTTGTGTCCAATGACGAGGACTACGGTGTGAGCCTGTTTTCGAACTTTTAATTGGGGAGTAGGCAAACGATAACAAGCTGGGTAACAAGCTAGGCACAAGGTTGATATTTCGTTTTTGTCAGTTAGAGTAGGCCTAACTTTGCTAGCAGCATTTTCTAGTTTTAAAAAATTTCAATTTTAAAAATACGATCAATTTGGAAAAGCACCCCTTTTCATTGATCTTTTACCCCAAGGTCCTGATTGAAAAGTTGAGAGAAGTTGCCTCTAAAGAGAACACGGATCCAATTGTTGTCTTGTCTCTGTCAATCTCTTTCTCTCTGCATGTGTCTCCTCAGCATCTCTCAGCCCTTTCTTTCCCTCCACCGCAATTCATCAGTCAACCACTTGACTCTTTCTTTCTCCCTCTCACTTCTCAAAAGCGCAGCTCCTCTGTACGTCGTTTGCTAGCCCAGTTCTAAAGTATCGCAAAGCTTTTTGGGCGCGACATTTGCACCTATTTAGTCAGTTTGCTTGTGCAGCATTCTATATTTCTCCCCTATTTTCTTTTTGCCGCCTCACTGGTGGTAGTGGTGGTTGGTGTTTATGAATTTATTTGTGTACAAGCATTGCTCTCGCTCTCTCACTCTAATGTCTTTATAATGCCGCTATTTATGCACCAAGTGCAGAGATCTTCTTGGTAGAGTAAGAGCAAGGGAGAAAGAAGAAGAAGAAGAAGCCAAGAGTGAAACCAGGAGAGTAACAGTTGGTCTTGTTTGCTTGTCGAGGCTTTCTCTCTCTCCACCTCCTACCTCGCTAACTAAACCGTAGTACCACAGAGAGCAAGTCTGTCCGGCTCCTGTTTTCGCCGAGCTAATCGCCTGCTACTTCTCTTGCCTCTTCTCATTCGACAGGGCGCACGAGATCAGCTTCCCTCAGCGTACAAAGCACAGCAGCAGAAACAGCAGCCACCACCACCACCGCCACTCGACCGTTCCTCTGTTGCCGTTCCACGAGTGCCCTTTCCACCGACGAATTCGCCTGCTCCTTCAAACGGCGCCCGACAGTCAGTTCCACCAGAGCGACAGCAGTCGAACGGCAGTCCAAAGGACAACAACAACAGCTGCAGCATCAACAGCAGTAGTCGTCCAAGTGCCAACAACAACAATAGTGCAACCAACGCCCGACAAATCTTCACGGCCAGTCCGGCACTGCAGCCCCTACTGAAGGGCACTACTAGCCTCAACAGCACCAGCACTAGCAAAGCGACCCAGGACCAGCCGGAGGAGAGCCCCTCAGCCATCTACGCCAACTTGTTGACCAGTTCCAAAGGCAGCACCAGTCCACCATCGCTCGGCCTTCAACAGGCTGCCTTCAAGTCTCACGCACCGATCAAAAGCTGTAAGCCCAGTCATTACTTATCACCAGCAGCAGCACATCCACCACAAACGCTGCACCCCTGCTAACTATATGCTCTAAATATTTACATTTTTCTTTCTTTTTTGTGGCTGCAGATTTACGAGTGAACCGCTCATCGGCGAATAAAGAAGAGGACGAAGTTGATCACTTGACAGACCTGCTCGTCAAAAGCATGGAGAGCTCCGCAGAACCTGACTTTTTTGGTAGGCACACACGCATCACTTCTTTATTCATCATCAGTCAGCCATTAATTCAGTGTCTCACTGTGTTGCATTGCACCGGCAGAAGCAGCAATAGCAGCCGCATTACTTCCAGTGCAAACGTCCCAATTTGCTCTCATTCTGTCGATGATTGATTGAGGCGCTTTTTATGTAATTTATTAGATAGATTAGTGGCACATGCCAACTGCAAGGGAATAATATTCTGCCAACAACTCTGCAAATGCCACCCATTTAGCTGACATTTGCACTTTTTGTGATGCTGTTATTGTTGCTGCAGATTGTTGCCCTTCTGACTCTGCTCACTGAAATCCGTTGTGTGCTTAGGAGCATTTAGAAGTACAATGCACACGCACACGGTATATTTACTACAACAATAGCCACGGCATTCTGCAGCAGTTTTAGATTTTGATCTCGCACTCTCTCATTTCTCTCTGGTCACTTTCCTGTACTCCCAAAACATGCGACTAAAGCTGTTTTGAGGCGGTGGCCATGGCACTGCGGTGTGTACCTAGACTGTGTGTGGTGGTGCTGGTGGTGTGATGGCAGGCATTACACCTACTCACTGCAAGACGCCATTCGACGACGTGTGCCTGTGTAGGTTTGTTTGCTTCACATGTTGTTGCCGCATTTATCCTTCCATTGTCAGTAGCATTCTATTCTTAGCATTCTTTCTGCCATTGCTGCTGCTGTTGCTGCTGCTGCAGTGTATTCAGTGGTTTTCTCCGAGTATTTGACATCACACCACTGCCGTCTTCTGTTCTCTAGTGCTCTAGGCCAAGGTTCTTCTAAGCAGCCTAACTACCACTGCTGCTGTTTGTTAACTGCTGGCACTTCTCGCAACAGTTTGACAATTTCTGATCAATTTGATTTGCATGCTGTTTTTTGGGTGCTTTTTGAGCACAAAACTGCAGGCAATAGAGAGCCCATTGATGAGACTGATGATTTTCATCTCGATGGGAAAAATACTCGAGTTGTTGTGGCACTGCTTTGCACTGCAAAGAAGCAGGGACACGCTTCGCTAGTCAATTTGTCACCGCCGTCGTTGGGCGTCTTTAGCGCAGTCCTTCCTAATTCTGCTGCAGAAGAAGTAGGGATGATGCGCAAGTAGTGTGATGTGCGAGCGATTCTGGTGCTGTTGACGATGTTTCGAATGTGGAGATGCTTTGTCGGCTTAGTGATCACCACCACCACCACCATCTCCAGCATCGCCCATGTATTGCGCGATAGAGAGGGCAAAGCAGCCTGCAAAGAGCGCACAGATAGTAGGACAGGAGGCAAAATGGCAGACAGACAGTTGGCAGCCGTGCGATGACTTTCTGCTGACAGACCCACTGTGAGCCTGATAATTAGGAGATGGCATCAGATGTACAAACAGCGGCAGAAAACTGTACGAAGCTGCCGTCTTTTCCTCCTCTTCTTATTCCGCTCATCCCTTGGCTTTAATTGTGCAGGCAACAACACACACTGCCACTGAACACTGCCACCAACTCTCATTCCCACGGAGTTTGTCATTCAGTCGAATGGTCGCGTATTGTTTCCCTCTCCCTGCGATACTGTCTCTTCCTCCTCTCTCCCTTCTTCTTTTCCCTTTACGCCTTGCCTGAGTGAAACTGCATTTGCAGGGAACGTGTCGTATCGTATTTTGCTTTGCATTCCCTCCCCCTTTCTCGGTAGTCGGAAGACGACCAGGATTCCGAACATCATCCACTACTGCCTGCTTCTGCTGCCAATTAGCCACTGTTTGACGTAGAGCCTGCTGCTGTTTTATCTCTGCCGCTCGTCGTCTTCTGTTGGGAAACGAGTGTGAGAGCACCCGAACGACCAGCGCAACACAACACAGCACACAATTGCCATTCACTCTATTGCTTTGACATTCATAATTCCCGCTCATCGCCGCATCGCCCCCGTCCATGCCAGGCTTCTTCTTCAGTCATTCTTTCAGTGGTGTGTTTTGTTCTGCACCATTCGATGTCTTCTCTCTGCTTCTTTGCCTCCGCCGTCTTCCTGAGTCGTCGTTGTCTTTCTCCTCTGGCCATGCACGATGCCACTTGAGTGCCTAGTCTTTCCATTGTTGCCCGTTGCATTGTCAAAGCATTCTTCAGTGCTTGATCCGCCGAATACCACTGTTCTCTATCAGGCGACATTTCCCTCGTTCAGTGTCGCTTCAATCACGGCGTCAACGGCGTCCACCGATCAGCTCATGTTCTCCGTTTTTGTGCCCGACTGACGTACTGACTGACTCAATGAGGGCCTCTCTCATTGACCTTTGAGCGATTAACCTAATTCCTCTCGCTCTTTTTGACTGTATTTCTCCCTTTCAACTTCCTTCAACCACATATCCGGACCAATGCCTCGGAACCTCCGAGCACATTTCATCACCTTTGATGACAATGAATGGTCTAACCTAGGTGAATACTTTGCAATGACAATCACTTTTTTCTCTAGTACACACTAACACCCACACTGTTTTCTATACAAATCGGCTTTGTGTGTTGATGTTTTAATCCAGCGACCCCATTTGACGCATTTTTTACTCTTCTTTTCCCCTGCAGGCATGTGCAATAAATGCGGCGAGAAGGTGGTGGGCGAGGGGAGCGGCTGCACTGCTATGGAAATGGTCTACCACATTCAGTGCTTTACCTGCTTCGAGTGCAACAAGGAGCTCCGTGGAAAGTCCTTCTACGCCATGGAAAGCAACCCATTCTGCGAGGAATGCTACTTGGTCAGTGCACCTTTTCCATAGTCTCACTCCCTCACTTCCCTGCACAGTCACTTACCCTGCACTTCTTTTCTTTGCAGAACACCCTGGAGAAGTGCTCCGTCTGCGAGAAGCCCATTCTGGACCGCATTCTGCGAGCCACTGGACGGCCGTACCACCCAGTCTGTTTCACGTGCGTCGTCTGCAAAAAGTCCCTGGACGGCATACCCTTCACCGTGGACGCCTCCAATCAGATTCACTGCATCGATGACTTCCACAAGTAGGAACATAACTTACCCAGTGCCACTACCAAATTTACCCTAATGTTACCTTATTTTTATTATTTGCCAGAAAATTTGCTCCCCGTTGTTCGGTCTGCAACGAGCCCATTGTTCCCGAGCCAGGCAAAACGGAGACCGTCAGAGTGGTCGCCCTCGACCGAAGCTTCCACGTCACTTGCTACAAGTGCGAGGTAAGTGCAATGGGTCTGATTGGTTTTCACTGTTTTTAGATACCATCAATGACGATTGTAATTATTTGTTTGCAGGACTGCGACCTGTTGCTCTCCTCGGAGGCGGAGGGAAGAGGGTGCTACCCTCTGGACGACCACATCCTCTGCCGAGGCTGCAATGCCAAACGTGTCCAGGAGATCAGCACCTAATAAAATAACTTTGATCGATCACACACACTCAAAATGTCACTTGATTTTGAAGTGGTCGTCCAAGTTTAGCAGCGACCACACCACTCGCTGCTTCCAAGACTTCTCTTGCCTTCTTCTCGACTACTCCCTCCCTCTCTCCTTCCTCTACAGAGCCCACAAGCGTAGCAGAAAAGAGCTTTTATTTATTGCAATTGCCCGCTTGCTGAAAGGTTATCCCTTGCCTAATCACTCTCTCTCTCTCTCTCTCTCTCTCGCCAAATCATGCATTTCCTCACGCTCCCTTGACGATATATTAAAATTCAAGACAAAGATGCCGCACAAATAAATACAGCGTTTTACTAATAAATCTTCATTTGAATTCTAAAAATGGGGCAGTTTATTGCACCTTAATGAAAATGTACAGTGAATAGTTTATAGTAGATGATACATTTATATACAGACATGAAAGTGAACCAAATGCAGGTTAAACTAGTACTCGTCATCAGATGAATAACAGTTTAAGCGTTCGCGACTAGCAGACTTTTTAAGAGATGTGCGAACAACGCGTGCAAAGTCTTTGGCTGATTCGTTTTCGTATTCTTTTGGTAAAGCTCGGTAGTTTGAGGTTTTTGTTGAGGATCGAAGAGTGTATCTGGTAGAGTTGGGCGACTTGTCAGACTCGTCAGAAAGGCTCTCTACTTCACTCAAAGTAAATGATTCGTCGTCATCGGAAAAGTCGGATTCGTAATCAGACTCATCAGACTGAGAGTCGCTGTCATCGCTATAGCAAGTAAGTGTCTTTTGGCAATATGGCTTTGGAGGACTCAAAAGTTGACTTTGAATGTTTCGCAAGATAGCGGTATTTTCATTTAGTATTCTGTAGTTGATTTGTGTAATGTCACGGTAGCTGATGGCCAGCCAGATATAGGTAGAGGCCATTAAGAAGACCATGACTTTTCTGATCGTCCAAATGTTGCGAATAACGGCAAAGCTTTCATCGAATGAGTTGAGAAGTGGTGAGTTGATGATGAAATCGAGGTAGAGTAAAAAGTCAACGGCTTTCTTTTCTAGGACAAAATTGACAGCCAGCATTATGTAAAGGATCAGTCGAGCTGATTGCACGCGCTGATGGGTGGTTCCAAAGTAGATAACTAGCATTGCAAAGATGTAGTAAACTACAGCAGAGTTTGTGGAAAATTCAATAACCAAAAATTGCCGTAAAATGACAAACTGGTCTAGAATTTTCTCAATTAGGTCGCGTTGCTCTTTGGTTTGCTCTTGAAATAGCTGAAGACTGCTTTTCGCAGTGGCCAGCTCTTCATTCAACGAAACTTGTGCTTGGAGTGAAGAATGCTGCAGCTCTTCAAGCTGATGGATTGTCGATACGGCAGAGTTGAGATTTGATGAGACGCTCTGTGCAGTGTGCACCAAGTTGTCGACCAAGTTTTCGGTGTGCTTTTGCCACTGTTCAGAGTGCAGGTAAAAGCAGATGCTTTGCGTGTGAACGTAAAAGAGTGAGTATGTTTGAAATATCCGAAGGTCAATGCTTTTGACGCACTGCTTCAGCTGTGGAAGGAGTGAGGGTGAGAACTGTTGTCGAGGTTGAATGATTGAATGGCAAGCCTCGGCGGAGAGAAGATCAGCCATTCCTGACGTTTTGAGAAAGCAATGCGTGAAAGCGACCGCCAGCCATGACTGAATGTTTTCATCAAGCTGCTGACAACTCTTTTCCAGCTTCAAGATGGCGTCCTCCCAGCACTTGCCGTAGGGGGAGGTACGCTTCCGTTCCATCAAGGCTTCATACTCGTGTTTGCCATTGCGAGCCAGCAACTCGGTGTTGGAGACGTCGGAGAACTTCAAGTCGGCGCTGGCACGTTGACCTTTGACACCTTCATTAAAAAGAAATAGTAACAAAATAAAAAGGAGAAGGAAAACGGAGAAACACTTGAGTTGGGCCATTTTTGCAGCACTGGCAAAATAGAAAAAAGATTCACGATGTGAAAAGCATCTTCACAGTTGCACGTTCTGCTGGCGAATAAAAACGTTAGTGTAACGTTTTGATTTTTATAAACAAAACAACGTGCGCTGCATCTGTCGCCATCAGGCGTCAGGTGGCGCCAAATGATTTGGGAAAAGTTGAAAAATAATTTTAAAAATTCATAACTGCATGAAAACTTACCAGAGATGAGAAAATCTGATTGGGCAATGCAAACTTTGTTGTCAACAAAATCTTTGGTAAGAACTTCTGCAAAACACCGGCAAAGTATTATTGATCAGACGTGTGTCTGTGTGTTCTAGTAATTTTTTGCCGTCGTTTCTAAGGTTCTCGACTTGGTTACTCTTCAGCTCAGATCGATGTGAGGGAGAGAGTGTGGGTTACAGTGAATGTACCGGTATCACTTGCGACTATATGACTCGCTGTTGAGCCTGCTGATCGATTCGCACTTTTCTCCCTCTTCTTCTTCACCTGTACACAAACAGACAACTTTAATTTGTTTTAAAGTAGAGCAAATGGTGAAATTCGAAAATGAGCAACCATACAGACGCCAGCAGGGTAGATTCATTCGGCGGTGCAGGGCACACTGAGACTTTCTGATGAGCAACCTGGTGACCAGCAATCAGATGCCGGTATGGCTGGTGGACAATCCCTACGTGCTCTACTGGTGCCGGAAGCCGGGCCTCAGTCTGTGGCAGTGTCTGCGTTCGGTGTTGCAGCTGCACAACCAGACACTGAACATCTGGACGCACATGGCAGCGTTGGCCATGTCCTTCTACCAGTTCTTCTACGCCTTCCCAGACCACTTCACCGACCCCATAGGTAGGCTTTTCTTCACTCTAAAAAAGTTATTAACTTTTTTTTGTCGGCAGATGAGCTGTTCCTGCGAGCCGCCTACTTCGGCATTGGCATCTGCTTCCTCTGCTCGGTGGTCTATCACACCTTCAACTGCGGCTCCTTCGAGTCGTCTCGTTTTCTCTCGCAGGTGGACTACTTCGGCATCATCCTCCACATCATCGGCGTCATGCTCGCCCTGGTCTACTTCACCTTCTACAGCTACGCCCCACTGCGAATGGCCTACGTCACCCTGTACCTGCTGCTGTGTGTGGTCTGTCTGGGCATGAACTACCACTGCATGTTCAGCTCGGTGACCAATCGCATGAACAGCGTCCAACGAAGTGCCTTCTTCATCTTTGTCGTCGCCTTCTCAGTGCCGCCGCAGGTCTACATGGGCTTCCGCTACAGCTGGACCATGTTCTTCACCGCCATCTTCACTGATTCGCTGTACCTCATCGGGGCGGCCATCTACTCGAGCAAGATTCCCGAAAAGTGGTGGCCCGGTGTCTTTGACCTCTGCAACTCTCACACCATCTTCCACCTGTTTATCTGGGCTGCTGCCTATGGCTCAACGTACTCTCTGACAATGCTCTCCAAACTTGCGATTGAAAATCAGGACTATTAACATGTTATAAATTATGTAGGTTCAATAAACTAATTAATTTCAAATGAATGCTAAAAAGAGCGTTTTGGCGCGTCTATTTTAAACAAAGCTTTGCTAGCCACGTATATCGATATAGTCATTTTCTGGCACGCTTTTTTGAATCAGATGTTTTTGTTGACAAAATTCTCTAAAGTTCTTACCAAAGGATCCCGGTCACCGTCATTCCTGTGTAGAACAAAATGACAAATGAACGTCAGGTTCTGTATGGACAGCTGGCCATCGGTCCTGCAGGCAGTGGCAAGACTAGCTACTGCAAGGCCATGCTTGAGTTGCTGCAAAACTCCAAACGACAAGTCATTATGGTGAACTTGGATCCAGACAATGACAGCATTCCATTTACGCCCGACATTGACATCGGCGAGCTAGTGAAACTTGAAGATGTAATGGTGGAAGAAAATCTAGGACCGAATGGGTCTTTTCTCTTTTGCATGGACTTGCTGAGCAAGAACTTTGACTGGCTTTGTCAGCGCATTGAAGAAGAGATGACCAAAGCAAAAGAAAAAATTGCCAAACAGCCAGCAGAGAGCCAGCGAAGGCCTTACATTATTTTTGACTGTCCAGGCCAAATTGAGCTCTACACCAACTACCCGATTTTTAAACAGCTGATCCATCGTTTGGGCAACGACCTAAGACAAGAGTCTGTTAAAGAGGTATGTGACTATTTACTCTAAACCAATCAACCTAATTTTTATTTTTTTTGCAGTCAGACGAAAGTGAAAATCAAATGTCGATTGATGTTCGGCTTGTCACAGTCAACATTGTTGATTCTCACTACGCCAACGAAGCTTCTAAGTTCATCACTGTTGTGCTCAATTCTCTCATATCAATGATGCACATCGAGACTCCCTTCATCAACGTTCTTTCCAAAATTGATCTGATCGAGAACAGTGACAAAACCGATTTTGGCATTGACTTTTATTGCGAGCTACCCGATTTATCTCGTCTGGTAGAGAGAATATCGGATGATCCGTTTTTGAAAAAGTACAAAAAGCTAACTGAATCATTTGCCGATATCATTGAAAACTATGGTTTAGTCTCTTACGTACCATTGGATGTAAAAAACCAAGATTTGCTCTTGCGTCTGCTCGGCTTGATTGATCGTGCCAATGGCTTCTACATCTCTGACCTGTCCACCAACGAGGAAGTCCACAACTACTATCGCACGATCCAAGCAGACTTTGAAGCATCAAAATATGGCGAATTGCGCTAACTGTGATTGATTTCTAAACATTTTAATAACAACAAGTATTGAACTGCTAAAAGTCGGACGGAAAGCCAAACACCTCAATCTGTTCACTGTAGAAGAGTTCTGGTGGCGGCACTTGATTGGAACTTTGTTGAGACACTGCTACTACAGCTGAACTAATGGTAAACCCACCTTCAGGGGCTGATACTGGAAATGGAAATCGAGACACTACGCTGTCGACAATGTTTGCTCTGCTGAAGATCACCAAGTTCACCTGTAGGTGGTGGTCAGCTTTGGAGCGAGCTAAAAGGTCAACAATTGAAGTTCCGGCGTTCGGTTTTGCCAGTCCCAGCTCTGCCAATGCTCTTGTCGTGGTCATCACGCCCATCTGCCGCCCGCGTTGGTGGACTGGCAGAAGCCTCATAGAGGAGCTGCGCTTGTTGATCAGCGAGAAGGTGCCAATCACCGGACCCACTCCTGCTCCGTCACAGTCTGTGGCAAAGGCGGGCTCGTTGGTGAGAGGAACAAAATGGTGGTGGTATTGTCTGGTGGTGGTGCAGGGGTCTTGGGGGCTGACTGGACGTCGTCGTTTGGCCTGCTCCAGTGCTTTCGAGCGACAGTAGGCAGCGAAGAGGGCGGAGGGCGGCGGCAGCGGATCAGCTTCCCCTCGTTCCACATTAGAGTCAGTGTCACAGAGGTAGGCTGGAAAGGAGTAGGGCAGTGCTCGGTCGAACAGATTCACTCTATCGGGGATTGGCTCCCTCTTCACTGCTGCTTGCGGCTGTTGCTGCTTTGGTTTCTGTTTCACTGATTTTCTGGCATCAGCTTTCTTTGCCTTCAACTCCACCGGGCTGACATCGCCCACTTGAGGAAGAGGGACTGCTTTTTGGGTAGTGGGAGTTTTTGGTTCATTCTGCCTGGTGATTCGCCTTGAGTTGGGCATGTTCTACGGTTAACAAAGCAAAAATAGTGCGCCCAACAGTTAAATTATCTGGCAAAAACATTGTCGCTTTGGTAGTTCGAAAAAGTTTTCGAACTCCCAAACTGACCAGAAAAGCAAGTCGTTTTCAGTCAGTTTCTTAACTCTCACGGTGTGGATAAAATGTCAGAGCTAGCAGCTGAACCCCTGGTGACGGAAGAGACCGAGGTGAGGGAGTACACCCTGTCCGATGGGAGTCGCGTTATCAAGACCATCGTCACTACTCGCACCAAGCCTCCGCCAAAGCCTAAAGCTGAGGTGATCACCGACCTGAGCCAGGCGTCGCCCTTTGAGCGAAACATGCTTGAAGCTCACAACGCGATTCGGGCGCTGCACGGCACACCGCCGCTGAAGCTTTCCAGAGAGGTAAGTTTGAGGAGGAGATAAACAATATCTGACCTGCCCCCTTTGCAGATGTGCAACTTTTGCCAGGAGTGGGCGAATGTGATTGCCAAGGAGGGCAAACTACGCTCACGACCGCGAGAGCAGCGTTTGACGTACGGCGAGAATCTGTTCACGAAGCGCAGCGGCAGCATGAAGATCACCGGCGAGGAGGTGGTCAAGGACTGGTGCTCCGGGGCCAAGTACTACAAGTGGTACGGCGGAGAGCCGCCGGGCGGGTCCGACCGAAACAGCGGCAACTTCAGCCAGGTCGTCTGGCGAAGCTCGGAACGACTGGGCGTCGGCATTGCCACCGTGGGCAACTGCTTCTTCGTGGTGTGCGACTACGATCCGGGCGGCAATGTGCGCGACAGCTACAAGGACAATGTCCTGCCTAGAGAAGATAACTCTCGCTAAGGCCCATGCTTGGCCACCTTTCATTAGCCATTCATTGCCAATTTGCTTTTAGGCACTTAAATTATTAAATTCCGCTTTTATTTTTCTTGCTGTAGCCAGAATGCCTCGCTGTTAGGGCTCCAGTGGTCTCCTTGATCTTCGAAGCAAATCTTCTTCCAAATAGGTACCTTTTGCTTGATTTCATTGAGAATCTGCATCACCATTTGGTGGCCAGAGGATCGGTGAGGCGAAGAGACGGCAATCAGTATGGACTCCTCGCCCAGGTTGACCTGTCCCAGTCGATGGCAGACGTAGACCTTGTGCAGACCATCGGCCTTGCTGACGTTCTGCAGGACAATCTGTCGCATCGTCTCCAGGGCCATCTCTTCGTACGCCTCATAGGTCAGGTGCTTTACGATTCTATTTGGTTGTAATTTGATCGACAGTTAGACGGCTTCAAAAGAGCAAGCTGAAGGCTGTGGCGTACTTGCTATTCTCTCCATTTTCCGTAATTCGGGTCGTCCCAATGAAAATCGACGTACCACCGCAGTATGGCGAGTTCACCCAACCGAGTGCTTCCTGAACTTCGATTCTCCCGTGCGTCAGACTCACTTGGCAGTGCTCCATTGATCGATGTGAAACTTGCCGAGGTAAATGACCACTGTTCATGCAAGCAGCAAAAAGTGAGTCCTCTCACCTTTGGCTGACTACCTATTTACACAAAACAATAGAGCGTCCTTTTTGGCGACAAAGAGAACGAAAGCACACCGCTGCGAGCGTTGCAGTTCTACCGTAGCAGTTGACAGTGCCCGTTTTCGCTGTTTGGTGGGCCAAAAGCGGTCCATTTCAGCCGTTGGCAGCATGTTTGTCTGTCTGTTTCTGTGTCTGATTCTGCTTTTGGTTCAGGTGCTGCTGATTTGACCGGCTGCCAACTTTCCTCCCTTCTGCCGGGCAGAATCGCTCCGGCGATCGCACGAACTGATTGTCAAATCAGCTGCTCCTGCCTGCAAGAGTTGTCAACAGAAGAGGACTCACAGCAGAAGCAGCAGTGACAATGTTGTCTTCAGTTGCGTCAGCGCTACCTTCATCTGTTGACCTCAGTACATCGAGTCAGTAAAAAAACACTTGCACCGAGTGGTAGAGTGTTGCCCGTCTTGAGATAACTTTTCTTCTACCTCCTCTTCTGTTTCAATCCCCTCTTCTGATCTTCGACAAAAGATGTACAATCAGCTGAGTCAGTTGACCGTCAGTCTTAGTCCGACGACTAGGAGGGTCATTATCTTTGTTCCTCCACTTTTATTGGGCGGATTTTACCTACTTCGAAGGTACGTTTAAATTGTTTGTTTTGATTTTCCCATAACCTTTATACCTTTTGCAACATCTAGGCTATTGAGGTCAGAAAAACTTGCAATAACCGCTTCGGGAAACGAAGTCTTTGATTCACCTAATTCACAAACCACCACAGCATCCATCACGCTTAACGATTCGTCTCAGCTAAAGGACAACTTTGATGGCTGTGCCTGGTCAGCTGATAACAAAGCCAAATCGGCACTAGCATCTAACAAATGTTCACACTGCCGTAGAAATCAAAAGCTTTCTTTTCGAGAAACAAACGTTCAGGATGCATCCCTTAAGATGTTTTCTACCGGTCAACTAGTTAAGTATGGTTTCGACAATCTAAATAATGCCATCAGGGCGCTTGAAGAACTGAAATCAAAGACGCAAGCGCTGAAGGAGTATGCCACTACTCCAGAAGGTGCCAATGTCGTCGAGTCTCAAATTGAATCGCTGTTCAGAAGTCTGAATGAAATATCCCTTGATTTTGAAATATTCAGAAATGAATTTATGCCTGCCACTTACAATTTGCATGCTGGATATGCGGTAAGTTACTACTTTAAAATTAATGTTCAACGCATAACTACTTTTTCCTTCTAGGCAGAAGATGAGGATGACTTTGATGATCAGGCGTCTTACCTTTCCTCAGCAACGACAACCTCGCTCGGGTACTATGATCCAGAGCCGAATTTGCACTTTTTCCAAATTTACCAGGATGCTCTCAAAGAAGTGCCCCAAATTAAACCGCCCAGAACAGATCGGACAATAGTGACAGGCAGTGAGAACTTTGAGGATTACCTCGCTAAAGTGCACTGCCTTCGAAACGCCTTTGCTTTGCTCTTTTCAAGGGAAAACATTCGCGAAAAGTACACCAATATTGGCCAAGAAATACTTAGACTAATTCTAGAGCACTCAATAAGGGTACTTTTTACTAGTTTCACATTACTGGCTATAACTAACAACTTAATACTTTTTCTCCAGGACTCTCAAGACTGTATCAATTCGTATTATTCCTTTCTAAAGTTTATTTTGAACGAAGAAAATTACTACACAATCGAAAAGGAAATTTCTCATCGAAACATAGCTGCAATATCGTTTTACGACATCGTCTTGGACTACATGATTCTAGAGAGTTTTGACGACTTGGAGAATCCACCGGCGGCAGTGAAGTCAGTGGTAAACAACCGGTGGCTGTCAGCTTCCTTCCGCGAGATTGCACTTCAGACGGCCGTCTCTGCGGTGATGAGGCGCAAGCGTTCAAAGTTGATCGTTCCCGATGGCTTCTTTGCCCACTTTTACTCCATTCTCGACTACCTGTCGCCGATAATGGCGTGGGGATTTCTCGGCTCCGACGACAACCTCAAGTTCAAGCTGTTCTCCATCAAGGAGTCCGTCACAGCAGTCATTCATGATTACTTCTCATTTGACCGGTGCCGCTATACCTCTTATGAAGATCTCTGCGATGACATTCTCCGAGTGACCGACGAGCGGTACTGGGAGTTGAATAACAAGTTGAGCATTCTTAGCAGCTGAAGAGTGAGTATTGTCTGCTGCTCAGCAAAAGCAAAGTGACATTGGTTGCCTCTCTATTTATTTTGCTCACATCTGAAGTGTTTGTAAATTATTTTGCCTTTTGCCTTCAAAGTATCTTGTACCTTTCTGTTCCAAGTCATTGCTATTTAATGTCATCCTGATTCATTCTGATGTGTCTTTTACAAGGAAGAAAAAGTCCACTTTTGTATCAGAACCACTGTATTTGTAGTTGTACTATCATTTTGACTTTAGACTACCTTTTTACCTTGTTACCTCTTGTTATATTACTGGTGATGATTGTAGTAAAATGCTGGTGATGCTTTTGCTCCTCGACGACGCATATTGGCTCGGTGTCGTTCTACTTCATTTGTTATAGTGTCGTTTCAATCAGTCCTCAACTGTACTACATTTTGTTTCTATTGCCAAGATCTGCCGCCATTGAAGACGTCGTCCGACGATTAGGGCGACTTGAGGAGTCATCGTCACAGTTTGGTCAGGTGAGCTCAATCACACACATTTCCAATATGCATGCAAATGTCCTTTTTTGCCTCTTTACTTTCAGTTTAATTTTAAACTTTCATTTTTAATTAACTCTGATCAGTAACTCGATCGAGTGCAATGGTGGCAATATCACATGAATGTCATCAGCAATGAAGGTGTTTGCGACTAGAACATCTTCTCTAGCTGTGATTGTGGCCCTGAAAACGCTGACAGCTTTAAGGATCAGCAATACCGTTTTGGTAGTACACACATACACGCACGTACTGAATGTCACCGTGTGTTCCTCAATGGCACTTTACACTTCTTGAGGGCTGCCACAAGTCTGAAGTTCGATTCTGTTTTAGCTTCTGCCATTGACAGTGGGCATTCCATCATCGACAGCAGAGACGACGGTGTGAATGAATGTGTGCACACTGAGAAAGGCTCTACTTTAACAAAGTTGCCTAATTAGCGGCTATTAATTGGCAATTAGGCACAGTGCACGATAATAATGGGCCCTCTGCGGTGGACACTTTTTTTGCTGCAGTGCATGTGTGTGTGTGTGTGTGAACGGACACCACCACACTGAATGACATTGTCAGAGATGGCTGGCAGACTGTCGCTCATTTCCGTTGTTTTATATTTTTGCTACACTTTTCAGCGCTGCTGGGGACTCATTTTGCCAGGAGATGTGGTGATGAATAGTATGAACACAAAGTGCTAGACGAGTGGCTCGGTCAATTGGGGAGCTCAATGAGGAAAGAATTTGGTGTGAAGTGCAGTGATACAGGAGATACTGCTGCTACCACTTCTACTACTACTGCCACTACTTTGCCCACCAATCAAAATGACGACAATTTGAGTGCCTGCAAAGCAGAGTGTGGTGATGACAAAGCTGTGGATGCAAATGGAAGACTTTTTGGTAGAAGGTGAGCGGCTATTATCGGCGCGATTAAGACTTGATTACGAGTATGGGCGCCCCGCTTATAGGGCGACTACTGCCTACGTGCGACTACTACTGCTGTTGCAGTTTTATTTGTCATGCCCATTGTCATCAGTTATGTTCACTTGTCACTGCTCGATGATGTTTCCTCCTCAGTACAGTAGCAGCAGCAGAAGTTCATCTAATTGTCATCTGAACGATCGTCCACTGCAGGCCATTGTCTATATCATGGACGTCTAGTGAAATGTGCAGCTTTTTGTTGGTATTTAATAGGTCGATTAAGTCTTTCAGAGGTGATGCTGATTGCCGGTGGATAGTTTCGAAAGCTGAGATCTCTATTTGCGACGACGACCTAAGAGAACAGTTGAGCTCATTGTGATAAGGGGACTGCTTTATTTAAAATGAACCTATTCGGTGCTCCATCTCTGTCAGTGACCAGTGCAGTGTCAGGCAGCAGCAGCAGTTGTGCTTATCTCCAACGCCACTACCACTGACCGCAGCACCACTGTCGCCTGTCTGCTCATAAAGGAAGCTAATTCAATTTAGGTAGAACGATAATGCCAGTGACAGTCTTTTTTATGGGACACTTTATGTTAGGAAAAAATATGAATCAAAAACGGTGTCTCTTCATTCAGCCCTCAGTCAAGTCATTTTTGTCATCAGCTTATTGCTGAGAAAGAAAAACAGCCACTAGTTGTCACACAGTGTGTAAAAGCGCTATAGCAGCAACTTTGTGGAAATTCAGCGAATCGATATGCAAAGGAAAGAAACGATAAACAAGGGGCATGGAATAGAATGGCAAGCAGGACAAGACAAGACAAGATGAGGTGCATCGACACGAATGGACGAGGGAAGGGCACAAAGCTACTGAAAAGTCTGGGATTTCTTCTGCCAATCAACCCCATTGCCTGTGCGTACCATCTCTCGCTTCCTCAACTGTTCATCACTTGATCCCACTGGTGATAGTGATTATGAATACTGATGCTGCCTGTCGATTGAAGATTGCATGCGCCATTCCACGCCATGTTCGCTCTAATATAATATTCAACAGGTATTGCCAAAAGGATCACGTAAGTGGCTGAAATTCAAGTGTTGATCAGCCATGATCGGAGAAAGATGCAGAAAACCGGCAGAAAGAGTAGCTTTTTGAGAAGTAGCAAAATCGGAGACAAAAATCAGCAAAGTAGCGAGTGTTAATTTGATGGAACTGTTTTGCTCTAAATGGTTACTCAATATGGGGGAAAAAACGGATACCTTCTCTGATTAGCTACTGTGACTTTGTCAGGCAATGACATGGCGCCAATGATAAGAGGTGATTGATCAAACGAAAGATGATGATGATGATGCTCATGTTCACCACCTGTTTGATCATCACCTTCACCCGCCAGCACAATTTCATCGTTGTCGATATCAGCCGAAACACGCTTCATTCATTCGAGAAGACTTCAGACTACAACTTCTTTGCTCGGTGCTCATTTAAATTTAATTAAATATTTTCCGCTTAATTATTCAATACTGGTGCTCAATCTAATTAAATAGTTTTGTCTTTTTTATTCCTTTTCCTTCTTTTTCTTTTTCTAAAGTAGTCACAGTGTCTGGCACTTGTCAGTTTGTTTAAGTTTTGCGCAAGTAGTGAAAAGGTGCAATTGGTGATGGAAGGTTACACCGGCGTCGGCAGCGCGGCAACAGCTCTCGTAAATAGTCTGATAATTGAATTCAATATTTTTCTCCATCTATTAATAGGCCATTAGCGCCTTTGTCAACAAGTGTTGATGTGGCAGGTACTGACGAGGGAAAGCTCACTGATTTTGTCCACTGATTTTGACCACCGCTACTTGTAGCACTTGTAGCGCCTAATTCTCACCCTTCAGCACCCGGGTCTGTGTGACATGTGTCGTCAACATGAAGAGGCAGATAAGTCGGAAAGGGCAAAAAAAGAGAAAAAGAAGAGGAGTTGCGTCCAGACCACCGTCACGACCGGTGACCACCAGTGTAAGTGATCACAATCAGGACTCTTCTTTTTCATTCTCCCTTTCCCGTTCTCACCGCTACTGAAGTGGCGATCATGCATGCACAGGTAAACTCTTCATGTCGGTTTACTGCCAATAAAGCAGTCTTGTTTTTATTGCACTTGCAAAATTGAAGTTTTTGACCGCTAACCGCTAATCGTTTTGATGTTCAGCGGTTATGTTCAGTGAGAGATGAGCACTAAAACCACTATACTGACCATGTCAGTATTCTAACTGTATTCAAGGATTTTATTTTGACGTTTGTAGTGAGCAGTGCACATTTTTGCAAAGGGATAGTATTACTATTGACGTTTTGTTGCATAAAAATCACCGAACCACAGGTGGCTATAATCAAATCAATTTGGTGACTAACTCGATAAGATGCACTAGAGTACATTATTGATTTTTTCAATATTATCGGGGCAGTTTTAGTGTTCTAACTGTTTGGTAGTTTTTAGAATTTTCTACTTTTTAGATGGTAAAAAATATATTTATTAATCACCAAATACCAGATTTTAACTGGCGCAATACTCTTATAATATTTTTTCTTAACTAACGTTTAAATTATTCAATTAACCGCCGTTTCTACTTGCTTATTAAATAAAACTTTGTCGGGAATTCTCCAAACTAGTAATTTTTGTATAAGCTTTTTTTAGCGTAACAAAAATGTTTGCAGTTTTTGCACTTGACAATTGCAATAATAAAACGGCGCACCGTCAAATACAAAAAATGTTTGCCCAAATTATGATCAATGATACCAACAGAGCACTGGAGCTAGCCTCTTCATCTACTGATGAAGTGCAGGATGATTTCAGAAGAAAATGGCAAAGTGGAAAGGCGGTCCGAAGAGTTGGCCACTCTACTCACGCCTTGAACCAGCCCATCACGTGGCAAATGCCCCACTGCTCGTGCTGGCTACTTATCACTGCGAAGAGCTCACTGGCGACCGATGCAGCAACCCCCACGCTCTTTCAGGTACAGGTACTCCTATCAGCAACAGTGGAGCTTATTAATTGTCCGCCAATTAAGTGCTGCTAGCTCTGAGGCTATCCATTCCACTGCTCTCAACTCTCTCTCTCTCTCTCTCTCTCTTTCTTTCGCTGTACGGTGACAGTGTCTCTGACGTCTCCGCCAGTGTGCCATTGCGCGATGATACACTTTCCCCCACCCTCACCCGTGCCCACCTGTGTGTCTCTCTCTCTTTTTCTCTCCTTCATTTTGTGTATATATCTAAGGAGGACAACTGATGCAACTAATGAGCATGCACACCGGCAGTAACTTTGCTCCAGCGATGTGTGATGAGCACTACTACTACTTTCGACCAGTGTCGGTGATCGTTGGCTATAGTTAACACACAAACAGCACAGTGTGTCGAAGTCAAAGACGAAAACAGAGTACAAACTAGTGAAAGCTAGGCAAAAACTGCTGATGATGCTGGCATTACCGATGGTGACAAAGGCACAGGCACAAATCAGAGTCCGACAATTGAGCTGGCAAGACTCGGTCTGACTCGGACAGCAAGGGGCAACCAAAGTAGACTGACTACCTGACTGCTGACCTGAGAGGACAATCGATTCTGTGTGGCACTGTGAGCATCTGAAGGTGGACACCACTAACACAGTAGATCACTTTCGTTGTGCAGACCAAACTTTGGGCTCTCTGTTCTGTTCTTTCTCTCTCCTTCTCTGCAAAGTCTTCTTATCTCCGACGTCTCTCCTGGACTCGATCCATCCCTTGCAGTCGTCTACTTTCACTTTCATAATCACTGCCCCCTCTCTTCGTCGTCGACATCGTCTCTCCACCGCCATCATCATCGCCACCACTACACACACTGTTACTGCTACTGCCGCTGCTGTTGCTGTTGCTGGTGGCGTGTGCTTCAGCTGGCTTGGCCTGTTCACTGTTCACTACCTGTCCACTTCTCTGCTGCATCGCATCTGCACACACACTCACTTACTCATTCACTCATATGCTCACATGCTCGTTCGAAGCACAACGTTCGAATTAGTTCTACGTTACGACGACATTACCTTTGCCACCACCACCACCACCACCACCACCAGCAACCACCAGCTCAATCGCTGTGTTGAATTGTCCAGAAACACCGACAGTGTGAGGGCAGTTGTCGCCACCAACCAGTGCTTGGACTGCTGCTGTCCTATCAACACCTGTTGCTTGTAAAATTCAATTTTTGAATCCCTCATCACTGCATCCATCTTCACTACCTGATCATCAAACAGCTACTATTGATCCGCTAAATTTGAACATTTTTAATGCCGAAACTTGGTTCATTTTCTAACGTTTCAGCTTGCACTCTCCGTGCTGACATACATTTCTTTGTCCATTTTTCTTCTTCACCTACAACACCATTGTCAAATATTTCACGCCACGATCATTGTCACCACACACCGATACACCAACACCTGATGCAAAGGTGAAGACTGCCGGCTAGCCCAGTGATCTAACATAGTCACCTCCGAAGTATAGCCCAAACAGCTCTATAGAGCAGTAAAGTGAGTGGGCCAATCAGCCAGTCCAAAGTGCTGCTGTTGCTTTACCGACCGCTGCATCTCTCTGACTGGCTCCCCTCTTTCGTTTTTTCCTCCATTTCAACGGTATGTTGTCTAACCATAGCTAATTGACAGCCCTGAAAAAAGGTGCCACAGGTTGCGTATAGATTGCTTGTTTTACTTTTCCACATAGATCACTCCAGTCAGTTTGGCGTGCAGTTTTTTAGCAAGCGCTCAGCGACAGAAAGAGATTGTCCAGTTGTTTAAGTGGCAGATTGATTTAAGTTGGCGGGAATTTCCTGTGTCCACTCTAACAGAAAGCAGCCGCTCACAGATTCACATAGGAAAGCAGGGATTTGGCCTGTGAGCTTCATGATTTGCCCGTTGCTGTTGCCAGTCACTTTGCAGTTTGCCAGTATCGCACTGCTGATAATTATCTCTCAAGTATAAATTGTAATGAAGCGCCGCACCGAAACACCGCAATGAGCAGTGAGCAAAAACAAACAATGAACGCCTAAGTGAGGTGACAGGAGACAGACAGACCGACAGAGAACTGGTGGACTCAGAAGGACTAACTGCTGGCTACTTCGGTGATGGAGGTGGTGGTGGTGTTGCCGAGAATATGAGCGCAGGTGTGTGCGCGCCATTGACGCCTGAGACCATTGCGTTGACTTGCACGGTGAAGCTTAGCTTACCTACTGCTCGCATCAGCACTTGCCTGTTCCCATGTTGTTCGCCAGTAGACCGAGGAGACGGTGCTCTTGCATACTGCTACTGCTGCTGCTGCAGTTGTCTTTTTCTTTCGTTTTTTCTCCAGCCATCACCACCACCGCCATCATCATCATCATCACGCCAGCTTCAGCCTCGATTTGGTTAGCATTTGAGAGTTGTGCGACTTTGCGGCTTTCTGCAGCAAACTGCTGCTACTGGGGCGGTGAGAGACTTGTCGCAGCTGAGAACTAACCACTCAGTTGTGTTGACATTGCCTGTCATTGGTGGAGTTTGCTTTTTCACTGTGATTACTGCACCTCCTAACTGTGTGGCAGAGGTTTAGGTTTAGTTTGACCCTTGCTCAGCAACATGAAAATGAAAGTGTACGTGCATTACTTTTCTAAACAGCTAGTTTAAAGCTCAACTCGTGTTTTGCACTTGATTAATAGTGAATCACTGTTGGTGATAATTCATCGGTTACACTGTTGCTAAGTTTATTAACTGCAGAGAGAATTGATTTGACCAAATTTTTTACTGGACAGTCTCAACGACAAAAGGAAAGTTTTGTCAGTCAAGTATGACATTTTTGGCCCATTAACTTACTTTTAATTGCATTTTTTTTGAAAATTCTTTGCAGAATCATGACAAAGTTAATTGCGAGATGGTCCAGTGTCGACTTCTACAGTTTCCATTGAAGCAGACACAGGTGCTTTTCATTCTTTTGCAAAGATCTTGCGCATACAAACACACTGTTTGACTTTCTCTTGCTCTATCTTAATTTTTTCCTTTTTTTAGTGATGTCTGACCTCCTGGCACTACTTCTGCCTAGCTCGTGCCCCAGAAGCATTGACACTGTAAAAGGTTTTACAATCTTACTGCCACATAAAGTTATTAATGAAAGAATTACTCATAAAATTAGTCCCCTTTTCAGCGAGTCATTACTGTTCAGACACTGTGCTTCACACTGTCTGACGGAGTGCGTGTGTTTGTGTGCTTTATGTGAGCCTGATGATTACGACGTTTGACGTTGCACACAGGGCACTTAGCATCTATCCCCTTCCGATGCACTACTACTTTGTGTCACTTTTGTCCGACCACTGTTCAGGGGTCGGAAGCTTGTGCTCAGGCACAAAGTCGAGCGAGTCAAATTGAGGCGCATCTTCTGGCCAGAGAGATGTCATCAAGGACAAGACTGTGTGGCCACACTGTCAGCAAATAAAGTGTGGTCACACTCATTTCGCAACGATTGTCTCGTCGCCGAGAAAAGTGCACTCTCGCACACACACACACACACCTGAAAGAAGTGTCTGTGCAATGCCTTCGTTGTAGTTGCGCAGTAAACAGTAAGCAACAACAGCAGCAGGAGCACTGACTGCCGGGTAGGGTAGTAGACGCTTTTTATATCGATTTTACTGCTTTCCAGTGGTCTTTCTTTTTTCTTTTCCAGAATTAGAGCACATCCGCTGAAGAAAGTGAAAGAGAGAGAGAAGGAGAAAGGGCCACCGTGCTTGCTGCACCACTGACTTGACTGTACTTAATTTGCTGAAGAGATCATATTCTCAACACTGATTCAAAGGTAGGATAAGTGCGTCTTTTATTGAGCACTCAGGCAAAGAGAGTGAGTTTGCTCACTTTCAGTGCTCTACTACCGAGAATGTTCACCTTCATCTGATCGTAATGAGAATGAGTATTCACTTTTGCTCTCTTCCACTAAAATCATTGTCAAACATTGATACATTTCCTACGAAGTCTGTAGAAGTCTTTACAAACAATACACACAGTCTTGATGGGGCAGTGATCAACGGCGGTGATCACACTGGACGCCGTCATCACTAGCCGAAAATCGGCAGCAGCAGTTGTAGTAGTGAGCGAGTAGGCTAGCTGTGCTGACATTCACACAGTCACATCAGCACATCACCGACATTCAGTCAGTCAGCCAGTGAGTCGGACAGTTTGCCCGACATGTTGGAGTTTAAAGAGCGGCAATTAGCGCCATTGCTCAAACATCGAAGCTCGATACTCGGTGTGCAGGCACTTCTGGAAGATATCACCGATACTGGGTCAATATTGACACTCGTCTGTGCTCATAGGGGCTGTCGCAGTGCCCTCTCTTTCTCCCTCTCCCACCAGGCACTTGTCTTCATCTGTTTAGTACACAGCAGTGCTTCTTCTTCTTGCCCAACAACGCAGACAGTCCTAAAGCGACTGCAGACATGGACACATTGTTGTCCCCACTGCTGTACAGTATGAGCTCATCAATGGACGTCAATATCTCAAATGAACGATAATTATACCGATTCACTCACTTTCTCTCCCCTAAGGTTACCACTGTGCTCTCTTCCATCTCGATATCACTTTCACCTTTGTGCCTCGCCAATTTACATAAACTTCCTAAATTTTCTCCTCTTTTTTCTACTTCATGCAGTCGTTTAGCAGGCAGTTTTTGAAGAGTTGAAAATGTCAATTACAGACAGCGCTTGGATATCTATTAGATGTGCACACCAGGACAGTTTGCAGAGGATCACAGAGGCAGTAGTTTAGGCAGCTGCAAACAGTTGCAGTCTCCGCTAGCCGTCGTCCAGTGGCAACAATAGGCCATGTCCGAATATGTGTGCAAATGCCTGTGTCGAAGTGCTTTCAGCAGCAGTGGCTACTTTTCGGCACATTAGCGTCATCGACCTATCATTTGCCTATCAAAGGGCGGTCAATTAACCTGGCCCGCTTGTTTTTATTACCATGCAAGCGGCGCACAAACACAGCACCTGTACAGTAAGCACTCTTTGGTCCGGGACTTTTGCAGTGCCGTACAAAAAGTGACTGTGAATGAATGCGGCAGACAAACAGCGCCGTTTTAGCTGCCGCATCTAAAGCCACGAATGGGTCATTACTTTATCTGATAGCTGACTCAGCTGTTACTCAGCTTCACTCTCTTCACACACACACACAGTCGCCCATTAGGCTGTTTGATAAATTGCCTTGTTAAGCCCTCTCTAGCGCTCACTTTCACTCTGCCTAATCGGCGATGATGGGGCTAATAGTGGAGAACATCAAAAGGGCTTGTAAATCACTTTTCAATCTTGATCTTGATTTTTAATTTAATTTGCAAGCGCGCAAGCACAGACCACCGCGTCAGCATACATGTCAGTTACAGATGTCAAAAGTGAAAGCCACAACAATGTACAGTTCTGTTGGCGTTCATCGCTGTACAGCCTAATCAGAAGTGAGAGAACAGAAAAGAGCGCGTCGGAAATGTCAAGCCACTGAAACCCCAAATACCATTTACAGCGTGACAGTGTGATAGTACAGTGCACCTCTAACTGAATTAGCCATGCCAATTAGCGGCCAAGAGGGAGAACTGCGGAGGGACTGTGTACAACAAAAGACTCTTTACAGGCATGACATAAAGTGCTCTGTGCTTTGTGTGTGTTTCTATGTCTGCTTACTATGTCATTACGACTCGAAAAAGACATTCCAACATTTCAGTGGCAGTTGCAACACTCAGACGCACTGAAAAGAGCTCCCCAGCTTGCAAATAGATCAATTAATAAAAAAAGCATCTTTTTGCTGCTGCTGTTGCTGGTGGTGGTAATGATGGCAAATTAATTTAAAGCAAAGCACTAGTGTGAAACTTGACACTGGACAACAGAGGCAGACAAACAAGTCTCAAGTGGCTTGCACCAGGGAGAGAGAGAGAGAGTGAATGAGTAAAGTGAGTGAGCATCATCTGCCTTCAGCAAACAGCAGCAGCTCCATTCCTCTGTCTGGATCGATTCAGCGACTTTGTGTGTGTGTGTGAGCAAGTCTGAATGAATGTGAGTGTGTTACCGGTCTTGCTGGTTGCTGGCAGTGCCACTGTTAAGACAATCAAAAGCGCGCACGACTCCCGTCGATTGTCGTCGATTATAATTTGCGCGCATCGATAAAAAGACGCATTTGAAAGCTACAAATTAACGACCACTGAACGGCGGTGGCTGCTGCTGCTGCAGTTGCCATCCCATTGCCATTGCCAAAGAAAAAGCGACTTTGTTGTTTTTGCTTATTTTAGAAAGCAAAAATCTTCCATTTGATTTTGGTTTTTTAAAAAGAAATTATTACGCTTAGTGACACAGTTTACCATCAGTGAAGAGCCTAAATAAGAAGCAGTGCTGTTTCAAGAAAGCACGAGGCAGACTCGTCTACAGCGAAAATCCGGGATTTTGCCACAGATAAAAATGTATTTTTTTGCCAGGGACTTTACCAAAGCATCAGTGTGGCGACTGTCGCTTCACTCTCGCCTTTTTTGTTTTTCAAACAAAAAGCGAAAATTGATTGCTCTCTCACACTTTTTTCTTTCTTTGGTGTCTTGTTTTGCCATTCAAAAAATCATCATCTGTATAGGCATCATCACAAAAGGAACTGCAGCCACCGCTGAAAAGAGATCCCTGCCTTCAAGTATTGACACAATCAATGTCAATTGGGATGGCATTACGCGATCAGACTTGTAAATCATTTAGTTAGCTAGCTGCTGACAACAATGCTCCCCAAACATTATCTCCACTGTATCTATCAGTGTCACGTGGACAAAGCATCATCGATTAGATCTATCGTTGCAGTAGTGTCGATGATATGTTAACTGCTGAGATGCACCAAAAGCACCATCAACAGCAGCAGCAGGAGCACCATTACGGTGGCATTCACACGACGAGAGGACATCATTTTGGCTTAGTAGAAGTAGAGGAAGCTGAAAAAAGTGACTACCAACTGTCAATTGCATTAGGATAATTAGTCGTACCGAAAAGAGTTAGAGTTAGTGTGCTTGTGTGCTCAATTGTCAAGTTAACTGTGCACATTACTACCTGAGCAATAGCAGTTGTACAATAGCAGTTGCTGAGCATTGAGCACCCGATGAACATGGATTAGCAATACAAATGGGCACTGTTAGAGAAGACCGACTTTAGAAATGAATACTCAAGACTCAAAACATTTGCTGTCGGGTCAGGACCTAAAGACTGTCAGTTTAGAGTAAAAGACCAAGTCACATCGACCTAGTAAATTGCAGAATGCTAGTCATTAGAAAGTGTTTAACGGTCATAATAGCACCATGGCCAACTATTCTGCAAGCAGGCAATTAAAACAGCTGGCAAGGGAGAGAGAGTAAGAGAAATGTCACTACCAAATGTCAACAACAGCAGTCGGGCAATTGTCACCCGTGCCGCTGACTAAGCTTGAAGCGGGCACAAGATCAAACGGCAGTGTCAAATCAAGATCAACTCGGCGACTGTGCTGCGAATACGCAAGAGGCAATTAATCTAGCTTGAATCTGCTAATTGCACTCTGGGCCATTGTCTATTCGATTACCGATAATTATAATTGGATGCACTCGATTACGTGTGAGGCAAAAAGAGAGAAAGGGAGAAAGCAGTAGCGACAGTGAAAAATTCGATTGCCGAGTCGATGCAACCAATTGCTGCAGCTGCGACTGCTCTCGGTTAGACTGTGCTCAGGCGAGAAGCAAATCAAAGTCGCCTTGCGAAGTGGCTTAATTTAAATTTGATTGATTCAATTAAGTTTGCCCACCCAATTAGAATGTGATTGGTGTGTTGTAGGTGAGTGCAGAGTGCCCCAGTGGTAGACATTGTGCATGCTCTGTGCCCCAGTGTTGCCCATCACCTGCATCAGTTGACAAAGTCAAATAGTCACTGAGATAGGCTGACTATCCGCTGCTGCTGCTGTACGAATTGTTTCCCGTGTTTGTGTGGCTTTATTGATTGCTGTGCCAGACCGACACACAACGACACACGAGCACAGACATAATAAATAATAATTGACATTGTCTGGCTACTGTGTGCTACAGTGTAGAACAGCAGCAGCACAGTGGCGATACACTTTATATTTGATAATAAGGTCATCAATTAATGGAAATTAATCGTGCTCAATCACAGACTGAGTGAGTCTTATAAGAAGAAAGTGGTGGCGGGGTTTGAGCTAGACACGGCTCGTTGACACAAATGACACCTTTAGGCAAAATAAAGTCGACCGGTTTCCAATGCCGGGCCACCAAGATAAGCAGCACCTTTCACCCGTCTGCTCACTGATGTCAGCTTTTATCCCGGTCAGTGGGCCCAATGAGCAATCAGCAATCTAGTGCAGTCGTTGTTCTGTTTTTGTATCGCTTTCTCTTTTGCTTTTTCTATTTATCGTTTGACATTGTCATTCTGATTGTTGGCTAAAATGGCTCTAAATTTTACAAAAGACAAGAAGAAAGCAAACACTTATGCTGCTCACTCGCTCAAATCATACGGTGATCAGAGAGCAGTGCTTATCATTCGATGGCTCTCTTATTTAAAACTGTTCTTTATTTGAATTCTTTAAAAATGCATTCAATGCAAGTTCAAGTGCAAATTTAGTATTTGTTGTCAAGGTCGTTGATAAAATATACTGAGAATAAATGATTCTATACGTGCATCTGAGAATCACTCTTGTGTGTGCTAGTGAACATTACTCATCAAATGCGGATGATCTGTATTCGCATAACATTCTAAATTATCAGCTTTAAACAAAACTTTTAAATAAATTGGCTGTCAGAGGAGAAAAAGAAAAGGAGAAGAAGGACCGTCTAGGAAGAGGCTCTTGACATGGACAAATGATGGTGCTTTCACCAGTGCGTTCAGTGCACCAGTACAGCACAGTGACGTTAGAATGGCAGCGAAGACGAAGAGAAAGACGCCAGAAGCGTGATCGGTAGAAGGGCTGCAGCAGCAGCAGCAGCAGCAGATGAAGCAGTGCACCAGAAACGTGTGACGTGTCCCTATGTCGATTGTGGCCGATTGGCGGACTTGCTGGGCGCAGTGCTGGTCTTCGTGGTTGTGCTCATGCTAATGCTAGTGCCGAGCAGACAAGCAATACCTGTTGCTATCGATGAGTGCGCTATGAGTGTGTGTTTGTGTGTCTGACTGTGTGTCTGTGCCTATCTAATTGTCTGGCTGACCAAAGTGTGCTCGCTCGCATGTATACAATTACCGTATCGATGTGTACTACTGCTGCTGCTTACTGCTGCTATGAGATATCATGCTCCATGGGCTGCAGTGACAATTGAGCACGACGATTGACCTGCGAGTGGACAATCAACAAAATGAGGTGCTCAATGTGAGTAAGTGTGTGTGTGTGTGTTCGATGTAACTGCTACTGCAATGAGAGTGAACACTGCAGCCAGTACTGCACACAATACACCGTAATGAGCAGTTAGTGGTAAGTGATTGAATGAGCGGGCGCAATGGCACTGGCGACCACAACTGCGGCAGCAGCAGCATCCCCAGCAGTATTCAATTGTGACAAGTGGCAATTTGCGAGTGTTACGCGAGCGAGAAGATGCCCATTAAAAACAATCGATTGGCGCTCACTGATGACACGCCACTGTCTGTCTGTCTGTTGGAGTGCCTGGTAGCAGTAGTAGAGCAGTCTTTGCCTACTTTGTATCAGCATTGGCAAATGCTCGATCAGTATCAGTACCCGGTCGTGAGCGAGTGTCCACCATGTCCAGTACTCTGTCATCACTCCCTGGTCGTGATCATTGCTCCATCTTTGTCCCCTTCTTTTCTCTCTTATTTTAACTGCGTAATGAGCCATAGAGCACACATTCTAAAACACACACACACTGTAAGCTTCTCTTGTCTTTGCCTTTTCTCCCAAAACGTCCACTCGTGCACGGATGTCGCCCTTGCTGGATGCTAATTTGGCTGACTTAATTTGCATACGTAACGATTTAACCACTTTGAAAGTGCACTTTCCTGCTCTTTCTTTCTCATAATCGCAGCGTGCTCTTCTTCGATAACTAAGTATTGACTACTTTTTTTGCTGCTGTTGCACACTCGATGTGACAGTGGTGGTCTTCCAGTGATAGTACCGGTTCACTGGTGTACTGAGACTCAGGCAAACTTGCAACTGGTGAAAACCAAGACACAGGGCACTAAATGCTTTTGAAGGCACTCTTTTCTTTTCAGCTGACTGATGCACAGCCCTTCTTCAATGAGTGTTTGATAGTCACTGATCTACTGCTGACCACAGCGACAGTACAATCATTCACCGGTGTGCTTCACACAGTAAAGGTCGTTGCTAATCGGCTGCACACCTGTCTACCTTTACCTTTACCTTTGACCGGTGAAGTTTTCTCACAAGTGCTTAGCAGGCAGCGACTACCTAACTTCACTGATCACTGAAAAGCCTCAAACGACGACCTGTTTTGTGTTTTCTCTTGTATTTGTCAAAGGTAATCTGTCGCTTAGGTCAAAATGCTGGTCTTGCTTATATTTTCGTTAATCAGACTTCTCAGTGTATACTTGTTGTTTTTGCCCAGCAAGTTTCAGTAGTTCTTTTGCACTTTTATTATCCTTTTGATAAAATGTCTGCCTTAGAAACAGCAACAACAACAACATCCTGTGAAGCATTTATTATCAACTTGAAGAAGCACCCAAAGAGCGGCTAAATAGGCCGCATTTACCTGCAATGCTTTAGCCGTAGTTGCATGTTACGGCACTTGTCATCCAACCACCTTGTCTCTTCCTCTGCCGACCGATCACAGCAAATAAATCTGTGACGGTACTGAAGAGTTGTAAATCACTGATGGTCAGTCGATTAGTGTGTGATCTTTGCTAATTAGGCAAATCAGGCTTAGCCTGGCTCAGCTGTCGTTCTCTCTGTCACCGCAGCAATCAATACCGGTTGCGCACGAGGAAACACTCAAACGGCAGCCGTTGTCAACACCATCATCATCATCGAATGGCAATGGGAACAGATGTCTTACCCAGTAGCCACTCTGGACAGTAGCATTGCTGCAGTCTGACGTAACTTTTTGTTATTCGCCCCTTTCTGCCCGGTGCTATACACGTCTGTCCACTGAGAGTGACTGGTCTTAGCTGATCATCATTCTCACCGACTGAAAATGTCCACTCAACGGCCTCTGCCGTCTTGTGTGTGTATGTGATCCCTCTCAGCACCACAGCACTACGTCTCATTCGATTTGATGTCATTTTCCTGCTGTTGCTGCTGAGAAAGGCGATCCTTGTGGCAGCCTTCGCAGAAAGTGACAAAAGTCACCTGTATTTGCCTGTTGTTCTTTTTCTTATTCATCTCTCGAGTTTGTTCTCACATTTGGCCACCAAATGACAAATGGGTTTTAATAGGCAGCACACATTACCGCCGATTGAGTGTGTTGTAATTTAATTTCTCAATTAGTTGATGCACTGACTAATTGCACACTTAGCAGTATTCAGAACATTTTTACCATTTGACCCTCTCTCTCTCTCTCTCTCTCTCTCTAACACTCTTTATGCTGCCTATATAAAATCTGCGTCCCCACAATTGTTTGGCTCATCATTTAATTGAGTGTCTTTTCTCCCCGTGTCTTCCTTTATTTAAATTGGACTCCATTACAGTTTTCAACGGTCACTCAACACTCGACAAGCAAATAGATTTTGGCCTGCTAAACAATGAGCACCCTGTTGATGTCCACCAATCTGGTGGAGCCCTTCTTCTCCACACCGACCGATCCAAAAGAGTATATGCACTCATTCTCCGACTCGCTCATCAATTTCAGCCCTCCACCGCCATCATCAGGCACTCAGGAGCACCTGAGCACCTCGAGCAGCAGCACAATGGGCGAAACGGTGATGAGCGGTCACCACCATCACCATCACCATCACCACCTCGGAACACATCACATGCTCGGCTCGCACTCATCACTCTCGGACATCTTCAAGTGCGTCGAAGAAGACCAGTACGATGTGGACTTTCACAACCAGCACCACACACTGTGCAGTCCGTGCCTAATAGACGGTAAGTGATTGGTGCTCAAGTATGACTCACATTCGATAACAGTGAAACCAAATCAGATTACAACATTGACGTGGAATCGACCAGCTGGTCGAACAAGTCGCCCGACCAGTGGCAGGCAGCAGAGGTGGCAGAGTGGATCCGCGACTGGGCACGTCAGAATGAGATTCAGGACATCGAGGTGGCCCACCTGCTGTACAATCAGATGCCCGGCTCTGACCTGTGTCAGATGCAGCGAGAGTACTTCACCTCCGTCTGTCCGCAGTACGGCAACCTCATCTTCGACTCGCTGCAGCAGCTGGTGCACCAGTACCGATCCTCGGGCAGCCACAGCCACAGTCACCACAGCTACGGCATGAACAGCTACAGCATGCACGGCAGTCCGACGACCATGCTGGCACAAGCGGTGGTCTCCTCCAGTGTCGTCCACCTGAACGGCAGTGGCAACAGTGGTTCTTCGCATTCTCACTCGCCGGACGAAGCCCACTCGACGATGACACTGAACGGACACAGCCAGACGACGGCCATGGTCACGGGCAGTGATTTGGGCCATCACCAGCAGCAGCAGCAGGACCATCACAATCACCATCACCATCAGCCGCACCAGCAGCACCACCACCAGTCGATGGACTTTTTCCCGAGCATGTCCAGCCTTGATGCGCTGCCATCGAGTGCACTTCTCTTTGACGCACAGTCTGCTCACCTCAACTATAGTCCCAGCTACACTAGTGGTAAGTTATGCTGTGCACTGTGTGCACCGATCTCTCTCTCTCCTTTTTTTTCACGGCCATAGATTATGTGTTCTGTCTCGCAAATCTCATCAACTCGTTGCTCATTTGCTCTCTCTCTCTCTCTCTCTCTCTCTTCTCCTTTTCCTACTACAGTGTCAGACTCTGACCGGGAAAGTACCAGCAGCAATCTAAGTGGCGTCAACGAGCAAAGAATGCACATCAACTCATCGTACTACACTCAACAGAGCTGCAGCCAGCTCAATCCAGACGTCGCAGAGTCGGTCGCCGCCACGGCATCAACTCGACCAGCGACAGCAGCATTGGCGGCGGCAATAGTGACCACCAAGGGCAACGGCAATGGCAACCACTCTTCAATGTCGGTGTCAGCTTCAAAACGAAATGGCCGCCGAGGAAGGCCGCCGAAGAAGGAGTCCAAGTCTAGAAGTAAATTAGCTAAATTAACATTTTTCAATTTTGTTTAAAATCCGTATCTTTATTATCTGTTCCGCCTTTACAGGTAAAGGCAACGGAAAGCTCTGGGAGTTTATCCGAGACCTGTTGCTCAATCCAGTGACCAACCCGAGTCTGATCAGATGGGAGCGCCGAGAAGATGGCGTCTTCAAGTTCATTCAGTCAGACAAGGTGGCCAAGATGTGGGGCGAGAGGAAGCAAAACCCTCGAATGACCTATGAGAAGCTGAGTCGGGCAATGAGGTACTACTACCCCACAACTATGCCTAATAATCAGGCCTAACTTCAACTTTCTATTTTCCCCTTTTCTGTAGATACTACTACAAGTCTCAGGTGCTGTTGCCAGTCTTCGGCCGTCGATTGGTGTACAAGTTTGGCCCGAATGCGACCGGCTGGCGGCCTCAGTACGACATGCCCAAGCCACCTGGCTTCAGTGGCTAACGAAGCAGCGATTGTCCGAGGCCTAGCACTCACTACTATTCTCTGAACAATGAGCACTGGGACACCACCAGTGTCTGCAATATACACACTCACTACAATCGAATCTGTTTAGTACAGTTCAGCTCCGTACTGCACCGAAACCCGCCTACAGCATCGCCAGGAGCGCATACTCGTGCGGTGCCTCATCACTTCTCTCTCACACTCTTCGGGGTAATAGTGGCGCTCAGTTGATGTGTCGTCCGAATTGTCACCACCAAACATGCTGACTACTTTTTTCCTTTCTTCCTCCACTCTTGCAAGCTCACCCCAAATCTTCACTCACAGTCTTGCTCACCACCAAAGGCACCCTTCTAATAAAGCACACACAAACATATCACTAGCTCTCTCTCTCTCTCTCTCTCTCTCTCTCTCTCTCTCTCTCTCTCTC
>JAALOO010000549.1_pt1 | contig 32917 bp, 30 predicted proteins | sample 7257641 | NCBI WGS metagenome assembly JAALOO01 (sample SAMN14085613, study PRJNA598686) | mite metagenome | biome: ENVO:01001000; feature: ENVO:01001002; material: ENVO:01001226; isolation source: single female mite from University of Michigan culture on fish food culture... ...
CCAAAAATCTCGCAGGTATCTTGAACTTTGCACCGGGCTGACGCCCGGTGTAATACCAATCAAACAAAAACTTTAAGTTGTACTGCACTAAATAATAAAACATAGATGAGTTTTTACTTTTGCATTAGCTTTAAACTGTAAAACACAGTTACGTTCTGATAATCAGTAAAAAAATAACAAAAATATTTAAATCTGTTTGCTAACTTTGAAATAAACACTCAAGAAAACAAATAATACATTTTAAAACTTTTGTGTTGTTTTAATTTGTTTTTTTAATTTTAAATCAAAAGTGCTTTAAAAAAACTTAAAACGTTTTTTTACAGTGATATAAATATTAACCAATTCTCAAAAACAACTTTTTCAACAAAAATCATTGCAATTCGGACTACAAAGTGGGAACCATTTAATGATATAACAAAAAAGTACTTTTAAAACATAATTTGTATCTTATTAAATATCAAACTAAATTATTTACTAAACTGCACTTATGTTGATAAAATGTCTAAATATGAAACAATGTTCAAATAGGAAAACACAAACAAGTTTGTCCTCTAAAAGTCAGTAAATTATTAATTTTAAATTTAACATGTTATTACATTGAATTGTCTAACAAAACTATATAATGAAAAAAAGTAAAATTGAATAAAAGAATTTTAAAATTTTATATAAAATTAAACTTAAAAACTTCTAAACAAATCAATAAATCAATTTTTATGTACAATACCTAAAAAATTTGAACAAATGTTAATTTAAAAAATATAAACTAAATGGTTTTAAGGTTGTTTACAACAAAATATATCAGTTAAACAATAAAGTACTAAATGGTATGTTTATGCAAACTAATATGGTGTCGCACAATTAATAATTTCTCAGCAGTATGCTTCTTATACAATTCAATAACATTAGCACAAAAATAAAAGCATCAAGTGAAAATGAGTTCGTCGTTTTTTAGTTCTACATACTTATTCTAAAAACAGAGTAAACAGAGACACCATTTTTGCAGTTGTTGGAGCACTACATGAAAACTTTATTTTACTTAAGATTGCAAATGTCAAAAGAGCAATGGTGCTGGTTCACTAGACACCTCAAGGAACCGCAGTGCTCTAAAGTAGCAAAGTTCAATGCAGTCATTGTCACGCTTAAGTGCTTTGCATCTTTTATACAATACAAGTATTATAAAGTAAAATGCTGAAAAAAAATTCCTTATTTTTTATCAAACATATATTCATCTTAGCTTAAAAACGAAAATGCAAATTAGTCTACCAAAAATAGAGTCAAAATAGAACCCAACCTCGAGTCATTGAAGTCAAATTCTTCAATTTCTGATTTTTCCAAGAAATTTGCAATGTTCTATCATTGTCAAACGAAGCATCCGCAATTTGCTTTTAGAACTACATTTAAATAAAGACTCTTTTTAAAAAAACAAAAAGTTTTTTTAAAAAAGATAACATACTAGGCTTTTAAATTGGCTTTTCTTTAAAAAGTGAACTTTTATATGCAGTATATTCCAAGGAAAATTAATTTATTTTTTTCAAGCACACGGTAATTAAATATAGCTCAATAGAAAAGCTTTCAGTAAATAAAATAAAAAACCGATTTCTAATTAGGTTCTTTAATTCCTTTAATCAAAATAGAAAGGTCCCTTAACGCTAGCTAAATTTAAATAAAAAATTTAATTTAATTTAATTCCATTTTATTATATACTGGGCCTTGCTTAGAGTAGATTTTGCGCTAAATCAGCAGCAGCACACGCCTCCTAATGACCACCATTAGTGGCCGTCTGTGTTTAGCGTTTGTCGCCAAAGCAAAACTGCAGTAGTCAGTTGCAGCAGTTGTAGGCATGTTCCATCTGAACTCACAGAACGGCGACAAATTCCGAGAATTGGCCGTCGTTGCTGCTAATAAAACCCATTCCTGGAATTATTATTCAGCGTTGCAACTTGACAGCTCCCTGGAAAACACACTGCTTCTAAGCCACCATCATTCGGTAGCACGTTGGCGCTAATTATTTTTCCTGAAACCATAACAAAACCCTCATCGCATAAGGCACTACTGTTCTCATTCAGTTCAATCAGTTTTCTTTAGAAAGATACAATGTATTTTAACACTGCTTTATAGCGAACAAAATTCATTTAATAAAGGAAAGTAACAAAAAATCAACTGTCAGTTCTGAATGTCTTTTACACCCAATTTCAGTGTAATTATATTTAGATACTAGCACAAGCAACACTGCCAGTTTACATTGTAGCACTGGGAACAAATCATTACCATCATGAGCATGATAAAACTGGCAACGAGTGCTTATAAAAACATTTTGTTAAATCAGGGCAACCTTGTTATCTGTTGAGTTTGTCATTGTGTTCAATACCAAATTAATTGTTGTCAATTAACTAGTAACTAGCAACAACTGAGTTGTAGTAAAAACTGCTCTAAAAAGAGTGGCAAACAACTGACAACTGTGTAAAAACCATCACAAACGAGTGTACTTAATTTAATTAAGCGTTCAGTTCAAGTTGGCGGTCAGCACAAGAACAACGTTTACATCATCAAATTAGTGAAGGAAACCAATTGTATAGTCTACAGTTGTTAACTAAACCAAGAACGGAACTGGCCAAAAACGGAAATCATTTGCCGTACAATAGTAACTGTATACACAAACCTAAAAGTTATGAAAAAAACTAGCCGAGCAGTCGGAAACTTGACCGGAAACTAGTTGACAGTAGACAAAAACAGACTATTTAACAAATAGAGAGTAGAAAAGTAGGAAAACAAGTTCAAACAGTAAAAAATCTGTTTAGTTTTTTACACTTTCAAAAAAAGTTTGTTAAAAATAGCGCCAAACTTGTCACATTGCTCATCATCATTCCTTTGTATCCATAAATTTTCTTTGAAAATGTAAGAATTTTCTTTTTTTTCTTCTTTTTCAAAATCACAATAAATTAGAAAGCATAAAGCAAATGCATGGCTTTAGCAGTCAAAATATCCAGTCATGAAAAACAAACACAAACATTTTTCTATTTTTATCAATTTCAATTAAAAACTTTATAAAAACAAACACATATGGATTTTGAACACAAAAACTAATACTTAAGATATAATGGTTTAAACAAAAAATTCTCGCTAAAACACAGTTCAAACTATTCAGTTAATGAATTTTTAAGAAACTTGTTTTTAAATTTTATTTTTGACAACTAGAATCAAAACTTAAAGTTGAGTGCCCAAAAATTTTGTAATAAAATTTTGTTTGACAAAACTGATTTAAAATAAATAATATTTTTTATTTCAAAACATATCAAAATTGAAAATTTATAGACCACAGAATATGAACACATATTTGAATTTTTGGTTAATAAAAAGCAAATAAATTTCAAGAACACGCCGTACAAGCATTTCTGCAAAACACACTATTATTATTTCAAAAACATTTAAGTCACACATCAAGTTTTATAATAATTTTGATGAAAGCGATTGAAACAGCGAAACAGTAGAGTATTATGTTCATTGAGTTCAAGTTTTAAAAAATTTGTAGTTTTGTTGCAGTACTACAATACTAATTCCACATTATTCCCCAGCCGTGCAATAAAATTTTTTATCATTTTGCAACGTTGAAAGCTAGATAGAAGTTCTGACAGTCAAATTAAAATTTTTTTAAAACGCTAACAAATTTGCAGTTTAAAAAATATGACAGAATTAAACATGGTGTATTATTTTTTACTTAAATTAAATAAAAAAATGAAACTGTAAACAATTAAAAATAAAAACTTCTACTGAGCCAGTATCAGCTAATGTATACTTCATATTGTACAATTTAATTAATAAAAGCAAAGTAGTTGTGTAATTAATAAAAATTGTGTAATCAAAAACTGAGAAAAAAGACAATCTGTTACGCATTTGAGAAATACTCATAAATTACCAATCATTGAATAAAGAAAACTTAAGTGACGACATTTGAAACAGTAGTCTAAAATTAGCTGCCTAGCACAGCACTGATGTTCACAAGAAATTGGGTAACTTTTGAATTTGATTGAAATGTATTCACATCTGCTGAAAACTGTCTGATAAATATAGAGCCACTGTAAAGAAACTACACAAATAGTTTGTGTCTAAATTACATCATCCACTGGTTAGAATGTTTGCCGGCACATTTTGATTTTGAAAACTGTTTTTGAATTGGTGTGCGCTCAGAGGAAACGATAAAAATTTAACATTGAAACAAAAGAAAGCAAACAATATTTGTATTAATCAAGGAAATGCCGATTACTATGTTGAGCACTGATAATGATACAGAAAATGAATCTCCAGTTCTCAACTGTCAGTCTTATCAGTGCCACTGATGATAATCAGTGCAAACGCCTACGCGTACGCTCCTCAGGCAGGCAGGTTGTTCAATACTCGATTTCCTGAGAAGTGGTGGACTCGCCATAGCACACAACACACTGACTCGTGCGGATTAGATTTAGTGGCGGTCATCATCAACAAGGCAGACACAGACAAACACTGAACATCACAAGCAGTACTGCATATTAGTGGTTGAACGACAGTCAAATGACAAACGCAAAATGAGGAAAAATTAACTCTAGTTTGCAAAGGAATAGAGGACAGAGAGTCAGCAGATGTGGCTCTGGTGACTTGACTGATTGGCGTTCGGAGAAATCGGTACGTCATCTAATTCCTGCTAAACGCCAAACAGCCAAACACTGCTGCCAGCATCACTCATCAACACATTGAAGAGAGGGAGAGTGTGAGACTTTAAAGGCACCAGAGTGAAGAAAGAGCTGCTTGGGAAGAGGAGCACAGACTAAACCGACTACTGTCTTTCCAATGAAAAATGATTTCATTGCCTGAGATGCGCCTCAGCACTGAACAAATGAGTCGCTAATTAGCAATTACCACTACTGTGCGAGACAGTTACAGATGTTGCAATTGGAGGCGATAAGAGAAAGAGCGAGAACATGAATGAAGGCGATGCTGATGGCGCCCTTCAGTGACTCACACTGAGTACAAGTCGGTGGCGGTGTGGCCGTACCGGGTGTTAGAGGGACAAAAGTGCTAATTGGCACCTCAAGCACACACACACACACCAACACCGTTAGCCTGGTGATTGCACTGGCGATAGCATTGCATCGGACAATCGGGCAAGATCCGTCCATATGAAGAACAAAGTCGGCGAACATGAGTAAAGCACCCGAACTTAAGGTTAGTCTTTCCGCGACTAAATATGAGACTGCAGGCTAATTTAAGCTTGGGAAGTCCCGTAGTGTGAAGACAATCTATCTGGCGATATGTCGTTCACTGGAAACGTTTCCTCAACAGCGTCAATCAGCGCATTATAAATCTCCCAGTACTCTGCCTGGGTAGATTATGGCTAAACACTAATTTTCACTCAGATAAAGGAAAGAAACAACAACACAGGGTGCCTATTGTAGGTAAAAAGGTGATTTGTGAAGTGCTGTACAGTAAAATAAACACTAAAGACTGTACAGCAATTTGCGGAAATTGTCTAATGAGTGTACAGTTCTCGTGAAAAGCAAGAGCACAGAGTGAACCGGGGCTGACAATTAGAGCAATGCCAAGCAATAGTGACAGGTACACTTTGTGCACATCTGTATTACCAAAGAGCCCCCACTTGATTGCAATTGCAACCTAAAAACTGAGAACAGCAAAACTAGCAGTACCCTAACAGTAAACTCATAAGCTGGTTGTCAATGGCCGCTATTGATGGCATATTTGGAAATTATTATGAAAAGCACTTTCTTCCCTAAACGTTCATCATGAGAGAAGTACACAGCTAGTGCACATTAGTTAACAAGAACAAACACCAATAGCAACGGTGTTACCTTGAATTTCCTGCCACATATCAGAACTGCGTATTAGGAAGGCTAGTGCGGCAAAACAAATGCCTTATAAACAACAACTATATTTAGCCCATATTCAGGTAGTTCATCTTCTGAACATAGCGACAAGTTTGTTCGAGACAAATCAACCGCTTCAGCCAAGTGAAAAGTTTAGTAAAGGAGACATTCGCTTTTAATCAAGTTTTACAAAAATATTTTTTGGGAAATGTTGATATGTAGCTGTAAGCGTTGCCTCATATACCTGAACTTACACTGAACGTTCCTGTGAACTACCTGTGATCTTCTTTCGCCATCTGTCATTCATTTCCGCGAAACCAATCAGCTCACAGGTGTAGAGTAGAGCCTTCTATTTTGTGGCAAAAATAAAACATTCATATTAGATTAGACTGGTGCTGAGCTAATTAATTACCTGACGGTTGCAATCGATCAACAACACAGTGACAAAAGTGGAATGAAAAATAACAGCGAAAAACATGAACAATAAAGAAACCGTTATCCAAGCACCACAAGTTACTGGAAAGCTAATTTAGGAAAAGGTACTGCTGCCAGTGCAAGTACAAAACACCAAAATACGCATTAAAGAAATTCTCTAGCGATTACTGGGAACACAGGTTTATTCTACACTAATAATAAGCACTTTTTTAAAATGGAAAATACAAAAACGACAATTATTTATAGTACAAATAAATAAACTCAACACAATTGAAAACAAGACAAGAACAACTTTGAAATGCCGTAACAAACTAAAGTGACTCGTAGTTCTCAGATTTCCGTCAATTTGCACTGCCAAACTTTTTTCTTTTCGCTCCTAAAACTTGCCGACTTTTACTCTGATTCATTACACTCCTCCTGTTAATCGCTCCCGTTGACTTATTATAAAATAAACATTCTCATTAAACTGGTTAGGTTTAGCAGGCTGCAATTCAATTTCGCAGAATTTGTCAATTGCAAAGTGGTCTCCGGTAACTTGAACATACAGCCGTGGGTTCATTAGAAAAGCGAGAGTGAACGAAATTGTGTTTTAGCATTTCAGCCGAGCAAATACAGTACATTTTCCCCGTCACAGATAACTGTAGTCAGTTGATGTCACGCCAATTCACGGTATGTTTGCCAGCTTGATATCTTGATGGCAGCTGTCCCAGAGGCAGATGTATAGACAACCTGGCCAAGAGTATGGCAAAGAGCAGTAAAATAGAAGCTGCATACAGCAGTGGGCTCTAGTGTGCCTCTACCAGTTGAATCTGTCAAACGTTAGAGATTCAGAAATCATTTCAAACTCAATGTCCATCGATAAAAAGAATGAAAAAAGCAACTGAAAGCTAAGAAGGTTGTACGACAATTACAAAGTTGAAAAGTGAGATAAAAAATAAAAAACTTCCTTGACACTTGAATCGGTCGTTTTATAGACAATATCTTGCTTACCCTAAAAATAAATACTCTAAAACTGCACCGATTAATAACACAAAAACTTAAAATCGTTAGTTTGAACATGAAAGTAAAACAAAAGTCAATACAAGTTTTTGTGCTAGAGTACCAGCAAAACTGATCATTGATGGTCGTTGTTTTTCTTATTCAAAATGCCACACACATCGCAGGAAGTGGAAAGGTGCCTACAATTAGCATTGTAATTAGTATCACTTGAAATAAACACAGATTTGAAAGTAATGTTAGAGGAAAAGCAATTTATGTAAGTCTACAGACACATAGGAGTGCAAATTGAAAAGACAGTCATCCGACAGACGATATTTAGATTAACAAAGATATGTACAGGTGATGCGGTTTGTTTGATGGAGAACCGACTTAGTTTGACACCTCATTGCGTTCTTGCTCGAATTGCTCAGCCTGGCTGGGTTTGGAGCCAGGCACCGGTCGGCGAAACAATAAAATGTGCGGTTCCGGCTTGTGGATCATGTAGTGAATCCATCCCTGCGACTGTTGGACTCCAAGAGAGCGCCATTCTTGTTCCGTCATGAGGTGTGTTTTGGGGACTAACTTTACGTACTCCTTCGGCAGTACGACGTGTCTGTAAAAGTAAGGAGTCATTAGAATCACGCAATCGTTTAGAGAACATTTAGACAATCAAAAACATTACCGATACTCGTAGTGCTCGTCGTAGTACTTGTCCGAATAGTAGAAATCCTTGCCGTTCGGCATGATGGTGGAGATTCGGGGATGCTAGCGAGTTGATGGATGGAATTGATTACAATACAATTTACAAAGCACTGCGCGGGAAAAGTGAAACGCGTGTTTACGGCACAAGCAAACGACAACTAAACAACCGTAGCTGGCAGTTACGCTTAAAAGCGAGCCAATCAGAAAACAGCGCTGATGAAATTAAACTAAAAGAGGCGCTGTGGGTTGAAATAGTCACCAACGGTCGTAATTTTAGAATTTTGCCGGCAACAGTCAAGTTTATCTTCCTAGAATTCTCTTAGTTTTTTAAAGTATGGATCAAAAGTGGCCCACTATGGTAGTCAGGACCCTCCCTCTCGGAGGACTACAACTGACTTAAAACGAAGCTATAATTCTCTTAGTTTTTTACAAAGGGTCATTTATCAAATTATCAAACTTGAACTCAGAGAATAAAACAATACGGCACACGAGCACCGAATTAATGAATTTACACGAAAACTAAATGTCAGTTTTTATTGAATGTAAAATCAATATAGTAAAAAGAATGTAAATTCACGGCAGCACAAAAAGAGCATGTTTTGTCCTCTTGCCAATAGCTGAGAAGTCTAGAATTCCCTGCTGTTAAATGTGCAAAAATGGTAACTTTTTGTCAAAGAATTAATGGCTGAGTTCTGTGCAAGAATTTGCGTGATAGAAGAAAGAGTGATTCAGTGTGTGTGTGTGTGTGTGTGTATTTGTGTGTATGTGTAGGTGTGTGAATATGCCATGCTAATCGGTGTAGTGTCTTCATGGAAGAACTCGATGATTCAGTTGACATTGCCGAATTGAAACTGCATCGGTGCTCTAGACTGCACCATCTGGAACGCAATCACTTGGAGTTGGGCATAATCGGGCCGGCGAGACGTTTCACCAGTCTGTGCTGCAGAATGGGAGCCTTGCTTATCTCCATGTACTTAGTGGCAGTGTACTTCTTTCGGCAATGCTGCAAAGATGTATCAAAAGATTTGCATCAGGCTGGCTGGTGTCGACTGCAACTCGATGGAACTAAACACTTACCTGGTACTTGGAAGTCTCAGAGTTGACAATGACCCGGCAAAGGACGGCAGTGTGCTTGACGATCTCCCCGCTCTTGTAGCCAGAGTAATGCTCAATAGTGGGCGTCCAGAATGCTTCGGCATCAACGGAAAGAGGGCTCAATGAGCCGTTCTTCTCTAGCTCCATCAGGCGCAGAGACAGGTACAGAGCCGTGGCCGCCAACAGAGACGGGTTCCAGTGGGCGCACTCGTACTCGACCAGAGTCAGCTCGCAGAGATACTTTGCCAGCATGTGAGTGCGACCGTCGGCCTTGGCGGCCTTTGAGATCCGACGAAGAAAGTGCAGCGGCAGTGGACGACCCAGCTCAAACTTGAGCTTGCCCAGAATCTCCAACTCCATCTTGATAATGTCTCGCTTGGTGTAAAGCTTATCACACATGTCGACAAATTGGCCAATCTCGGGGTAGTAGATTTCTTCATACTTAGAAGCAATGAAGAGCGCCGTCACACCAACCAGTTGGAGTCGGGTCTTCTGCACGAGCTCCCGAGCCAGGAATCGATCAATAATAGACACGCAAATGTACAGCGTCTCGGGCGCAAGGTTGAAAGATTGATGCACCTGGAGGATCCAGTTGATGAGAATTGATCGCATGTTTGGCTGTACGGTGTTTTTGATCGCAAGAAAGTTAGGTTTAAGTGATTGCTTTTCCTGTAAAAGTTCAAGAGGTTAGTTACTGTGAATGAAAATGAAAGTAGTAAAAGGTGGTTCAACCTCGAGTTCTCGAAGGTACTTGTAAATATCCGCAGCATAATCAGAAAGAAGGTAGCAATTGTAGTCCTTGTCGATGTTCTCAATCACTTGCTTGACTGCCGGTGGCTTCTCAGATACCTTGCATTCCTTTCGGAACTTGTTTACAAAAGCTGTGCTCCCAGGAACGTTGTTCTCCTTCTGGTTCTCCTTCTGTTCAAGGGATGAAGATGAAAACTTGTGGCGAAAAATGGGAATCTTAGATAGGCCAGTCGTTGCCTGCTTGTTTGGCAAATGAATGTTCGCCTGGTTGTTAACCGAGCACAGGGCGCTTCGAGTTTGCAAAGGCTGAAAAGAATGAAGAGCATCTTAGTAAAAGAAAATGAAGCAAGAGACGGTACTTGCCATTTTTGCAGTTCTGGTAATCGTAGAGAGCGAGGGAGAGATCAAATGCAAAAAATGAGATCGCTGGAAGGTGGCTAGTGATATTTATAACCGATTGTCTCTCTGCCTTGATGATTTGCAGATTCTCAGGTTCAAAGTGGTGTCTCTAGGAAGGGCCCAAGCGATAAAGTTGACCTGATGAAGAGACTCTCTCGGGCTGCTGTTTGCGGCAGACTGGGCTTTAAACGGCGCTTTAAATCCAACGGTCATCGCTGATTGGCTCTTGCAGAAGGCAACTTCTGGCGCTGCTATGCTGTGATTGCCGAGAAGTTTTCCCAATTTTTGTTTGTGTTTATTTGCGTCAGCATCAGCAGTTTGATTACTCGTCCGACGGAAGGGAGTATGACAGAAGAACGGAGTATATATTCATCTGCTGGAAGTAGTGGTACTCGTAAAGGAAGTTTGGAAAATGGAGAAGAAGAATTTGAACCGGAAACTTTTCTGGAGCGACTCATATCAGCTGTGGAGCTTGAAGATGTGGAGAATATTAATCAAACACAGAAAAATATGTATGTTTTTGTTTGTTTGGTGGATTTTTTCTTCAAACTAACGCTTTTTATCCATATTAGGCTGAACAAATTTGAAAAGACTAATGAGATGTTAGTTAATTGCAATGCACTCGGGCAAATTCACTTTGAAAAACTCAGCAAAGACTACCGTAAACATACGGCAAAGTTGGTGGAAATGCACAAAGATCTCGACTGGATCTTTCACCGAATACGATTTCTTAAACAAAAATTAAAACAAAAGTATCCTGACGTATCTTGTGGTTAGTAAAACTAAAATTTAGTTTACATTTGCAATATATTTACAAGCTGTCTTTTCCAGATCAAAACGTATCTAGTCTAGAAGATGATGCCAAAGAGGACACTCCGGTTCAGAATGTCTCATCTCTCTCAAAAACGGACGATAATAGCAAATATGACCAAATAGAAGAAAAAAATATTACGCATCATCCTACTGAAGTGGAATCTCATCAGAGTAAAAACGCTGTTACATAACTCAAAACTTTTGAATAAATATTTAATGAGTGAGTAGTAAAATTGCTGAACAGAGTTTGGGATTGGGTGAAAATAAGATAACAACAACAAAAATTAATCAACAAGAACAAACAAAAATGAATAAAAAGAACAACAACAGAAACAGTCTAAAACAATTTGAACAATTTGAACAATGTGAACAATGTGAAGCTCGAGGTGCTGAAAAGAAGTTTAAAAAACTGTCGTATAAAGAGAGAGAGGGAGCTACATCGTTGGCTGGCATAGTGGGAAGAAATAAAAAACATTTCCCGGAGACAGACGGCAGATAGATAGAAATAAGATTAGCTGCCTTTGCTGTTTCAAACTCGATGAGTGTTATCAGTGGGACAGTCCAAGTGCAAAGTTAAAGAATTTTTGGTGCCGAATTGGGTTAGTTTTTTGGTGACGAATATGGCTGAATTGAGCGACATTGCGTTTTCGATGACACGCTCAAGTTCGTAATTTCGTTGTTTGAAGGTCGAGGGGGCAAGCTGCTCTTCTCTTACTGTTTGGCATTGCTCTCTTCGACAGCAGCGGCAGCTTCATGGCTCTGGTGGTCCTCTTTGTGCGGAATAAAAAGAAGTGGGAACATGCCGATGATGCAGCCAATGGCCACTCCGATGGCCCTCCCTATCTGCGTCGCCCAGCGAGTGCGCGGCATCTGCAGCTGCACCAGACTGAGCTTGGGCGCCCTGACGCCCACCTTGTCGGCGATTCGCTCGACGTAGTAGGCTGACCCGACGCCGGCCACATCGGAGAGCGCATTGCCCAGACCGGCGGCGGCCATGGTGCTGATGCCCAGTGTGACGCCCAGCGTTAGGTCGATGTAGTCGCCGGCGATGATCATGATGAGGTTGTCGAGGAAGCCGAAGCCGATGAAGGGCAGTGAGGCGTGCATGGCCAGTGCCTGCAGCTGCCCGTAGGTAGGCGGCTCATGGGCGTGCGCCTGGTCGGTGTCGATGGGCGAGGGCGGCAGTTCGGTGGCGGTGGTGGCGGTACTACTGACTGCAGTGCCTGCGTTCTGAAGGTTCAGCTCCTCCTGGAGCGCCTTCCGCTCCTCCGGGTCGAGCAGTCGGACAAAGTTGCGCACCCGTTCCTTGTCGGAGAGAAAGGTCCTCACTCCGGTGTACTTGTGCTTGTACGCCTTGGAGGAGAGAATCAGCTGGTAGTGACCGCCGCGAATGGAGGTCGCTGATGCTGTGGGCGAGCCGTGCATCAAGGCCGGCGCTCGCAGAATGTTCTTCAGCATTCTGATTGGGTGGCAGCAGCGAAACGGTGTCTGGTGGGAACAGGCAGGCTGGTGATGACGGACAGTATCAGCAGCAGGACTGAAGGGGGACACGGAAGCTGACTGCCGAGCAGACACTGTGCTTCTGCATTATGTACATTCGGACTGATTGATGATGATGATGATGGCGGTGGTGGGGATGGTAAGGTTAGAGGGGGAGATTGGTGTCCTTTGCTAGCTCTGTTATCAACTCGCACAGGCGGCAGCTCACGTGAAGAGATGCAGCAGGAGCAGGAGACAACACTGGCCGAGTGATGCTCAGTGCTCTGGAGAAGTCTGCTTGGCACACTGCTAAGTCGACGTACAAAATGCACAGACGCCAGACGATGAGAGACGGCGACTGGTCGGACATGAGCAGAGCACTAAAGTTGGCGCCACTTTGCCCAGGCAGACACACTTTCCTTTCCTTCTCGGAGAGCGTCAGTAGTGGTAGAGTGAAGAAGAGCAGACAAGTCCCGCCACGGTGAGTCTGACCGTTGGATCACTTCAGGTACGGCAATATAAACGGTGCACTGGGCACAATGGCACACTAGCACCTAGTCTACCTCTCACACTGACACTCGCTTGGCGACACAGTCTATTGGGCATTGGCCTTTTAAAGGTAATTATTCTATCAAGTCTGGTGAATTACTGCTTTGGAACAAAGTGACAAACCGTAATTGGCAGCGGTTGCCTATTAGTTTCGACAATTATCGCAAAAAAGTAATCTACTAAGCAGGTAAAAAGTCAATATCAGAAATTAAGAAATAAAAATCTAATGTTTCTCAGGAGTTCTTCGAAAAAGTGCGATTTCCAGGTAAACCTAAAGGAACTTTATTATTCAACAAAATGCAAGAGAAATAATTGGTAGCATAAGCATCAGTGCAATGACCAAAGGTAGTGTCATCTAAAAAAATTCCACAAATGCTAATTGAATTCCCACTGGAATTGACACTGCTGCATTCAATTACAGGAAGGCTCTTTTTTTGTGTCTTTATTCACCCACAAATACTCTTATTTCGTTGAGGTGCGTTCACATATCAATTCAAATTAATTATACGTCAAATCCCCGTTAGTTAAAAACCCAAGTCTCTCTTTAATGTTCCAGTTAGCTTTCAGTAAAATGTAGACAGATTTATATGAGAAATGTGTACCAGAAAGAGATGAGTGTATACAAAGTTAATGTAATGATGAAAGAATTAAAGCTGTTCGATGTGATCTGCAAAAGGCTTCAAAAACGGAAGCTAAATGGATATGTGTTGAGTTAGTCTGCAAAAACAGCTCAGTTGGGCGCATTAATGTCTCCGGAATCGCCTATATTTGGGGAAAAGGGGAAGGTGGCAGAGAAAGTGAATCATCATTAATAATTTATTTGAGATAATGATCTACCAAGCTCGATAGGAAAGTGTATACTGAGTAATATGTACCCCATTGCAAGAATAGTTTGTAAAATTAAATGAATGTTATACCCCGACTGATGTGTAATAGTTAGAGAAAGACTAGCATTTGGCATATAAAAAAAGTCAGAACTGAAATAAGAAGTTGCCATGTGAAAGAAAATAAAAGTAAATCTCACTTAGGAACGTTCGCGTCACTGCGGGTCGAAGTTGGAGTATTTGTGGAAGAGCAGGTGGATGGAGAATTGGACTGGGCGACCATCTGCTCCAGTGCCTGACGCTTTCTCGAGACGATGCCCACCGGTGTGGTGACAACAGGCGAGTCCTGCTGCAGTGTTTCAATATCGTTAAAGATGACCTGCGCACCACCGGTAGAGGAGGGAATGACCTTGCCCTTGAAGACTTGCGTTTGAATGTTGCCACTATCGGTGGCCTCATGGTGGGTGACGGCGTACTTTGTGTATTTGCCACTTTTGAAATCACTGGGTTTTAGGTTGGTCACCGATTTACTGTTCTTAATCTGCGGCTGCAAGACGGTGCCCGTTTCCAGGGTGCCTGGCGGTTGGTGTTCAATCCACTTTCCTGCGCCTTCCATCAGGTTGGATGTAAACTTTGGATTTGCCACTGGTGGTCCATTCGGATTACCACGGTCGACTGCGGTAATTGTTGTGGTAACTTGCTGCTCATCGTAAAGCACTTTGGGGCGAGTTTGGCCATCAGCTTCATTAGAAAGGAAGCTTTCCGGAGGAGACATAATATTATTTAAGTTGCTGAGGATGTTGTCGTTCCCAAGAAGAATTTGAGTAGCAAGATTAATCTTTCCCATTTGAAGGCACTTTGCCTGTTCCAACTCTTTCTGTTTTGAATTCATTATGTCCTGGCACATTTTCTTCATTCGCACCCTCTCCTTCGCCATGTAGTCTTTGAGGTCAGTTCGAAGAGAATGGTTTTCGGTCTGAAGCTCTCTACACTCCGCTTCCTTTTGCTCGAGTAAACTCTCCAGCTGTGCTATTCGCTGCTGCTGTTCTTCAGTCATATTGTTATAGCCGTCTCGCGCTTCAGTCACCTCTCGCAGTTTCGCCTCCAGCCGGTGAACGTGATCATTGCGTACATCAAGGTCCCGTTTGTACGTTTCACATTGCTGCTTAAAGTTGTTCCTCTCATTCTCGATGAGAGAAATCGTCTGTCGAATGGCCGACATTCTTCGCAGCATATTTTCCTGCGCCTTTTGCATCGCATCTTTCCGCTTTTCAGCAATGGTGATCCACTCAGGTATAACTGTTTCATCGCTTGGATCTTCGAGAAATCGCTTCGGAAATGGAGGGCCAAAGGTAAGCGGAGAGCACAGGTCGTCGTCAAAGGCCAGATGTTTAAAGCGAATGCCGCGACTTGCATTAGTTGTAATCTCCTGAGACTGCTCTCCGAAAATGAGAACTTGCTGGGTCTCGTTGAAGTCATCGGCACCTGGATTGAGGCAAAGGACCATCTTCACGGCGCCTTCACCTTCAAAGTAATTTTTGAAAAGGTGAGTCAGCTTACTATCCCGATACGGAACAAGCTTATTGGCCTTCCCAGAAGTTTTCTGGTTTTCACGAAGAATGTCGAAACAGTTGCGCAGTGACATCAACGAGTTGTTGATATTAGATGCTTCTTTCAGTCGACTGCCAGTGGCCTGGGTTTTAGTGGTGCGCTCACAGCCGGCAAGGTCGACAATCGACAGTTGGCTAACGTGGATGTACTGCTTGTTTTCGAGAATTTCAGTGCCATTCTGATCCAGTGGCGCTTGAACCAGGCGAATCGTAAATACAGAGTGTGAACGACTAGACTCTGCATTCATTTGAGTCTTGCCAATTTTTCGCCGATTGACGCCCTTCAGGAAGGCGTCAAAGGCCTCATCGGCACTTTTGACTTCGACCTCGACGACATTCAACACGTAAACACGCTTGTTAGCATCCTCGCGAATAGTCTTTGAAGCTCGTATAATGGGCTGTTGCTGTGAGCGCATTCCTGATCTGGCTGGGGTGTTCACTTCAATCGAATCGTCAAGAAGGTCATAGATGTAGTTGTTGTAGACTTCCACGAAAGAAACGAAAACAGCATAGTTGTTGTCGTGATTAATCGTTGCAATTAGGCCTTCTTCGCGAGTGCGACTGCCCCATTTCGCTTGCAAGCGCTCCAAAGTTTTTATATCGTCACGAACTGAGCGAGGAGTCATATGAGGCTGTCGATTAGTTGGTGTTGAAAGAACGTTGTTTTCTCTTTGAATTTGTAAGAGGGCATCGGGTGATGGTTTTATCTCAAATCCGTTCTGATTGTCAGGTTTGAACACGTATTTCATAGCCTGAAGGTTGTTGTTCTTAAGAGTGTTGAAAAGCACATCCAAAAGACGTGGTAAGATACCCGGTTGGTCAGCTTTGCCTGTGATGGTGAAAGTCTTTCCAGCGCCGGTGACACCGTAAGTGAAAAGAAGACCTAGAAAAACATGTTGATTTTATTTTAAAAAGGTTCATTGAAAAAATCCGTACCATTCTGTCCGCTGATGAGGTCTTGTACCAGAGGCAATCCAACCGTTTTGAAGACAACGCTCTGCTCGGTGTTTGCTTGAAACACATGCTTGAACTGATAGATTTGTTGTTGACCATTGCCAAACTGCGGTGCCACTTGCAACTGAGTGTTTGAAATCTGTTTCAATGCTGCCTCATCAGTACCGGCTTTCAGAGGTCGAAGTCGGCAGTACACTTCTAGCGGTTGCTGTTGTTTTCCTTGCCTCTTCGGTTTTGGAGCTGTGGGTGGTGGAGGCTTTTTGTTGCTAAAAGTATCAAAACAAATAAGAATCGGTTGAAGAGTTATGAGAGAAATAGAACCACTTACGATGGATTAGTGGGTATAGCCATTCTTGCTTCTGATTATCATGAAAAGGTAACGCATATGAGTAAAATAGAAATCGTAATATGTCGTTGAATGAAGAATGTTTGTCGCAGATGACAGTGTACAGCTGAATGGGTGTGTTAATGAGGTGTGGAAGAAGTGTTGTAGCCGTTCGACCTGAACTGTCAACGAAGGGCTTCGAAGACAAGACGGACCTAGCAAGGAAAACAAACACACTTCGGGATGAGAAAGTGAAGGGAGCGCGACGAGAGTTTTTGCGCGATTTTGCAAGATTTGGCCGTTTCGTGAGAGCGCGCCGGTGGAGAATGCGCCGTGAGTTCGTTGCCAATGAAGCAGCCAATCGGCGAAGACTTTCATTTTGCTCAGCCAGAGGTAGCCGTAGCGCCACCTACTGCCAGTCTCATGTAGTCGCAAATGTTTTGAAAATCTGTTTGATAGACGCCGTTTGTAAGCTGAAACGTGCACACCGTCATTTCTGATAATAGATCTTCATCTGACAGTTTTGTCACTGCAAAGTGTTTAATCAAAAGTATTGATAATTTCTATAGAATTGAGCCTTTCTCACTTCCTTTCTCAGTATCCTTCAAGGTGCAAACGCCTATCAACGTAACCATGACAATGACAATCATCCACAAGTCTGCTTTCTCAAGGATTGGAAATAGTGGTGGCCACTCAACCAGGTATGAATCCTGTTAGAAGATTGTTAGTGCCACTTATCAGACCTACACAACTGCATCAACTGAAGTCATTTTTGGACCAGTGGCAATCTACCGCCGGTGCAGGGGCAGTGGTACAGTTTGCGTCATCATCCTGTGGTGGCTACACTGCAGGTACGACATTGGTCGTTGATTAAGCTAATTGTTGCATGTCACATTTGCCATAGGGCGATGTGTTCGCTATTCGCTAAGGCATATTGAGCATTTTGAGCAAGAGAGAAAAAGGAAAAGTGCAGTACTGTACGAGAGAGGCAATACGAGAGTGGGAGAGAGACAACCGGCGTTTGCCGCCACTCACCGTACACTCAACAGTGCACGCATGGAGCAGGTGTTTTTGCATTATCACTCGTAGCAGAAGCAAGAGCAGACAAGTCGATGTTTGGCCTGGAGAGGGAGAAACTGTTTCTTCCCATCGCCACAATTTTGATTGACAAACTGAAACCTAAATCTCCGATGTTCTGAGTTGGTGCCCCTGGGCCCGCCTCTAGTCATCAGGTGAATGTTGCTGCTTCCACAAATGATCTCCCAATGTTCCTCCTGTTGGTGTTGTTTTTCGCAAAGATCTACCTGGTAGTGATACCGGCAGTCTTTCGCTACACCACCGTCCAGCGGCGACTGATGTTTCGCAATGAACACGACCGAGTGGTTCGATCACCGGAACGGTATGGCTTCAAGCGAACACAGGTGCTCTACCTCAACTCGGAGGACAACATTCGCATCGGCCTGTGGCACATACCGCCTCAACAAAAGGTGAAGACAACTGCGACCGAAGCCAGTGCCGCCCAACCCTTCGCCGACGGCCGACCGGTGGTGATGTACGCCCACGGAAGCGGCGGGTCGAGGGCTTCGAAGCACCGGATCGCACTGTACCGCCTGCTGAGCGAGCGACTCTCCCTGCACGTGGTCACCTTCGACTACCGCGGATTCGCCGACTCGACCTACGTCTGGCCGACCTCGGAGGGCACGGTGACCGACGCGAGCACCGTCTACCGGTGGATCCTCCAGCAGGGCGCCACCCCGGACCGTGTTCTGCTGTGGGGCCACTCGCTGGGCTCGGGCGTGGTCGTCCGCCTGCTCAGCTCCCTGCCCGACTGCTCCTCGCCCTTGGCCGCCGTCCTGGAGGCGCCCTTCACCACCATCAAGGAGGTGCTGCAGCACTGCACCATCTCACGACTGTGGAACTTCCTGCCCTACTTTGAGGCCTGCTTCATGGAGCGCATCATCAACAACCCGGAGACGAACTTCGACTCGGTGTCTCTGCTGGACAGAGTTCGCTGTCCGCTGCTCTTCCTCCACGCCCGCGAGGACTGGATGGTGGACTACCGTCTGGGGGAGCGACTGTACCAGACGGCGATGAGCGTCCAGCCGCAGACAGTCCCTCGACCTCTCTTTTACGCTTTTCCACGCGAACACTCGCACAGTAAAATCGTCTACAGTGAACTACTGTATGACATCATCAGACAGTTCATTGAGCGCCATCCACCACAAGTGCATTCCACTGCTGCTGAGTCAGTCTCTGTACATATCAATGATTTTATTAATACAGATTAATGAGTCTGTATCTAATTAAACTATCAAAGAGTGATATCACTCAAAATGTCTGATGGCGCTTTTAAAAAAAAACATTGATGTTCTATTTTTTAAATACTGTTTGGTTAGTTTTTGTAGACTTGAAAATGTTGTTCTTAGAGTGCTGCTGATGACTCATTACACAGCCTAACTCAAAGTAGTTTTAGTGTAGCTAAAACACATCTTTAGCACTTTATGGCGGCCTCCAATGCCGACTGCAGCCGTCGTCAAGTTGTACCTGATCAGAGTTGCTGGTCAGCCATTTGCTGTTGTCGTCCATGCACTTGTGCGATTGTGGTCATGGTTTTGCTGTATTTACTTGCTGGCGTCTATTTCTTCTTCATACCAATTGTTTTCCGCTGTTCGTTTGCACTTCGCCGGGAGGTGCTCTTTTGCAATCACTACAACACCGAAGTGGATGGCTATGAAAGAAGTGGCTTTCCACGGATGAGAAGGCAGACTGTTCAAACAAAAGATGACATCAGTTTAGGTGAATGAATGGCTCATCAGTTGTCATTGCCAGTTATTAACTAGTAAATTGCTTGCTGATCACCAGGTGTCTGGTACATTCCCCCCTCCACCAATGAGAGTCACCCGGAGAGTCAACCACCGACTGCAAATATGACAGTTCTCTACGCACACGGCACCTCAGGCAGCCGAAGTGTGCACAATCGCCTGGTAACGTATCACCTGATGACGGAGAGACTGCAGACTAGTGTCGTCGCCTTTGACTACCGAGGATTCGCCGACTCAGTGGGCGGTCAGCCGACAGCCGCTGGTATCATTAACGACACACTGGCTGTCTATGAGTGGATTCTCAGTGAACACTTGTCCACGCCAAAGGAAATCCTCTTCTGGGGCCAGTCACTAGGCACTGCCGTGGTAGTTGGAGCGTTGAGTCAACTGTCCGAAGAGATGACCCCACTGGCTGCCGTACTCGAAGCACCATTCACCAATATGCGTGAGGAGATTTGGGCATTTCCTCTTTCAAGATTTTTCAACTTCCTGCCATACTTTGAGTACGCATTTGTCGACCCAATAGTAAACGATGAGAAGCTCAACTTTGACTCCGTCGCACTTCTGCCCAAGGTACAAGCACCCCTTTTAGTGCTGCATTCAGAAGATGACCCCATCATTCCCTATCACATTGGAAAGCGACTTTACGAGAGTGCCAAGCAACTGCAACCAGCGAAAGTGGCCAACAAAACGACCTTTCACGGATTTCCACCAGGCAAAGAATACAACCATGATTGGATATGTCAGGCACCAGAGTCGCCACACGTTGTGGCACAGTTTATTACCTCAGTGTTAAACTAGAAATGGTGTACACTGTTTATTAGATTTTACACCTCTTCGTAGTGCTCCTCATTTACGATTCGATAACTTGCTTTCTTGTAGTTGATGATGTCCTGCGTTCGAATGCGATGCTCAATCTCTTCAAACAGCTTCAGCTTGGCCGCTGCGAGCGGAGTCAAGTTGGCGTCTCTCTCCAGCCGACGCAGGTACTCAATGAGCGACTTGACGTTCAGACAGTGTCGGTCTCGATCACGCATTCCAATTGACTTGCGGAGAAAGAGGTCACAGTTCACCTCCTCGATCATCTCCTTCTGTGAGGGCAGCTGAATTTCGCTTGCCAGAGCACGTAGATAGTACTGAATCTGCTGGTGGTACAGTGGAAAGGGGAGAACGGATCGCTGGCAGACGCCCATCAAAGCCATACTAGGGTGTTCGATGTTGATCATGTGCCGGTACAGGCCATCGATGGTGTCATTAGCGTTCCAGTAAAGACCACAACTTTCTTGGTCGAGGTAGGACAGGTTGAAGCGATAGCCAGTGGCGAGAATGACCGAGTCTACGGCAAACTCGACCGTCTTCTCGTCTTTTCGAATGACAATCGACTTGACTTTGAAGCCCTGTAAGGTGGCGTTAATTTGGTGAACATTATCCGGCAGTGGTTGAAAGTGTTTGGTTCGATTAATGAAGATGACATCGTCAGCCACTTTGCTGATCTCCAGGGCAATGTCAATTCCACTGGGACCGCCACCCACTACGGCCACCCGATGTCCAGTGTACGGTTCTCTGCAGCGGTAATCGTGTGAGTGAATCATCCGTCCGGTGAAGGAGTTCAGTGACTTGATAGACGGCCAATTGGGCACTGAGTGCCTGCCCGGGCAGAGAATGACAATGTCGAACTGACGGGTGAAGGTGAGATTTTCAGTAAGGTCGTGGACGGTGATGTTCCAGCAGTCGTTCGTGTGGTCCCGACTCAGCTGTTTTAGGTAGTGGTGAAAGCGAATGAGCTTATCGAGGCAAAAATGCGATGAGTAGTCGCGCAGGTAGCGGGCAACTTCGGTGTGGTGGACATAGGATTCAGTGCAGTTCTCTGCTGGAAAGTCAGGAAACTCCATTATTTGAATTGGCAGATTAGTACTGTTTGAAGTGAACAAAGTTGGGTTTATGTTGTTAGATAGTGGTAGAGTGAGTGAGCAATATAAAGCACTTACTGTAAGTCCCGGTACATGCTGGAGTGGACCGGCAGTCCGTTTGCATCCGTCCCCGTCTGTTCTGAGTAATTCCATGTGCCCCCTACTGTTCCTGACTGTTCGTAGGCCACCACCTCACCGAACAGGTCAGGTCGGGCGGCAAAGTGCCGGAGTGCACAGAGGCCAGCGGCACCAGCGCCGACAATGCACACCGAGCGTAGTCGGTTTCGACCGCCATTGACGCCCACGCAGTGCCCATTTCTGGCTGCAATCACAACAACAATTTTAGTATTTTAGTAATTTTTGTTAGAAACTGTAGCAATGAAGTTTAAACCCACTCTTTGAGAAGATGTGATCTGTGACCATGATTGTTGTTGAAAGTATTTTTTATTTAGCTTTATTAGTTGTTCAACAGCTGTAGTGACAGTGAAGTAGCATAAAGTGAGCTAGCTGAGCTGCTTTTAAAGCGTTGACCAAAAGTCGGCAGGCTGCACAGTGGAAGTAATCAGTTTAGTTCAACCCAAAGTCTTGTGATAGACAGTGGTTTTCAGCCGACAGACAGTTCCAGTGCAGACAGCAATCGATATTGGCTGATAAATGAAAACAAACTGCTGAACTAGTCAGCCCAAACTACAAGTACCAAACTAACTCTTATCATTGCGCAACTCGCATCAAAATTACAGCACCAATTGATAAGTTAACCTAAATATCTGGTGAAATATCCATGATTTATTGCATTTTTATGATAAAATCAAATTTAAATTTAAAAATATAAAACTAATGGGAAATAAATGTACATAAAATGAACTCCCGTTGTAAAAACCAGTGGTTTCTAGATTTGTTGCATTACAATTTCATAAAATGGTAAAATAATAATAATACTTGCATTTCCGGTTCACTTATTTTCTTTTAAAAACATGCAAACTTAAAAAATTAATCTTTTTATCCTTGTTGGCCAGAGTTTTGGTTGTTGATTCGCTGATACGCTGGCCAATGGGTGACATGACTTGATCAAGCAAACAAGGAAAGGTCGTTTAAGGATATGTCGCTGAAGAAAAAATTTCCATCCGTGTAAAACCGAAGCATCTCGAAGCAGTGATCAGCCGACGTCGTTTTGAATGTAGCTAGTGATAAAATCCTTAAGAAGTTTCCTAGTAGTGAGTAGAAGAGAGAAAGAGAGAGGCATTTAGTGATACAGAGTGGTAAAAAATACAAACAAAAATGGTAAACAGCTGGCTGAACTTTGAGGCTTTTTGGCATTAAAAGCATATGACGTCGAAAAAGTATTCCACATGATAAAAATTCAAAACATCCTAATTTGTTTTGCATGCAAATGGAAAGCTCCAGACTTGCCTATCATTCCACCGTAAACACCTAACATTGCACTAAATTGTACTCGTCAACAACTTGTCCCCTGTCACTCTGTAAGGCAGTCTAACATTACATCACAGTTTGAAGCACTGCACTTCTAGCCACTATCAGCAGAGTATCATTGCGTAAGAGTACACTAACCGAAGCACCGAATTATTTCCCGCTAAAGATTGTCGCTCAATATCGTCCATAAGTCGATGCAGCTCGCCGCAAAGTTCATGAAATATCAGGGGACACGTTCGCTGAGCATCTTTGGGCAGCAGAGTTTTGAGCACTTTGAAACACTTGACAGGATGGTTCTTCAGATTAGTTCGCAGGAAGGGGATGATGACGGTTTCGAGGCATTGCCTGATAGTGATTGGGAAGAAAAAATATATGTATCACTGATGATAATGTAGGGCAATATGGACAACTGCCGACTGACTGTACGTACTTGGTCATATCGGACTTTGAAGTGAACTGCCGAACGGCAGTGCAGACGATTAACTGCCACAGCAGAACACGATTGTCTGCCTGGCCAAAATCATTCAACGTCAAACTACCATTCAGTCCACGTGCTAGTTGAATTAGCTGGATGTCGTTTGGTGCTACTTCGCTCTTAATAAATTCAACAAAAAAGTCATAAACAGGCTTGCTTATCTGAGTATTCCGCTGTACGAGGTACATCTTCTCTAAAGCGGAGAAAATATGCGTTTTCAGTTGATCATATATCTTCTTTTGAGAGTAAATATTCTACAAATTAAAACAAAAGTAGTCAAATGTTTTAGTATTGAAAATGCACAAAGCTCACATACCTTAATTTGAGCAAAAGTATTAACCTTGACAATAAACGGCAGGTAGAACCCAATTAGTAAGCGAGTCTTCCTTTCCAGATATGCATCACTGCTAAGTTGGCATAAGCCCTCAAAGATCTAGTTAATAAAAACAAAATTAGGACACTTGCAATAAACTGTAATTAGAAAATATACATACGAGTAAGAAACACTTTGACAAGGTCGAGTCATTAGAATCAATCAATGTCCCATTTGGCACAATTAACAGGTGCTCGATAATTAAAGCCAACAAACAATCAGCTTTCCCGGGTGTGTACAGCTGAATGCAGCAAATATTCACCAGGCGTGAGATCAGCCAAAACACCGTCTTCAGCTGCTTCACGTTAACCGTAAGGGTGGTAGATTTGGAGTTGACTGAAGCAAAGACGATTCGGCACTCAGTAATGAATGGGCCAAAACACTTTGCTACAAATGCATTGTGGCTCAGTTTTTCCGCATAACTGCACAAGCTACTGTGTTTTGAGTGAAGTTCTTGAATAAATATTTGATAGTAGTCAAAAATCTCCTCTTCCAGACTTTTCTCTGATTCAGTCAATGGTACAGAAGCTTCAATAAAGAGTATATTGCGAACTAGATTCCTCGATATTGAGGACATCTTTTCAGGAAAGTTAGAAATTCCCACTGGCAACAGACGACACCAAACTGATATGAGCAAAACAGTCAGATCAGAAGAAAAAATATCATCATCAGAAATTTCATCCTTAATCTTAGAAAGAACTTGGCAGTCTTCAAAGAGTAAATAGAGGTAGTTGATTTGAAAAGAAGACTGTGGTTTTTCGGTTATGTGCAGAAAGTACTTGATTGCAGCAAAAAGTGGCTTTGGTGTGAGATGATTTTGCTTTCTAAATATAAAACAAAGTTGATAATAAAAATAAGGATAAACAAAAATTAATTACTCACTCAATCAACAAAGTGCTTAGTGTAATATTGAAAGCAACATTGCTTATCATTTCCAGGTCGGCTTCTTCAGAACAGTTGACCAATTCAGTTTTAGTGAGATTCTCTAATTTTTCATTAAGTTTTTTGGAAAACTCAATCATTTCTTTTTTATTGTGACAATACTCCAACGATGACAAGTTTTCGAGAAAATCTGATGCCAGGGCACGAGATTCATTCTCTTGAATTGACTCGATACAAAACTGTAACAGTTCGCCAAGTGTTTCAATGACTTGAGGCGGCTTTTGAAAATCTGACGATTGCTTTGAAGACCGTACATTGCGCTGTATGGCTATCAAGTCAAGGGGAAGTACAAGTTTCTCGAGAAGTTGAAGGTAATGTTGAGAGAACCTAGACGACTTTAGCGAATCAACCAGCAGTCCGAGTTCGTCAAAGTACAACCTCACAAAAGCAATGTACTGGCTCAAACTACAATTTAAAAGAGCAATCTGTAACTTTTCAAAAAGCTTCAGCAACTGATCCGTCACTTTGCCGATGACATCGTTGGAGAACTTTTCCTGTTGAATCAGTCCAAAGTGAAACTGCACAAGCACTCCCGCCATTGATCCATTAGGTTTGCTTTCAGCGCATATATTTTTGCCAATTTCACCAAAAATGTTCAAAGCTTTATCCAGTATTTCTGCACAGCGATCATCGGGAATAGAAAGCACAAGGGTGAGATAAAATGTGCACAAGTTGAAAACTCCCATAAGATCGAATAGTTTAAGTGATCTCGGCTGCAGAGTGATGACAATTTTGCTAACCAGCTTTTGAAAGTTTCCATTAACATTCTTCAGTTCGTCATTTTGACAGGAGAAGAGCTCTTGCAATTGCCTAGCAAGTAAGCGGAGAAAGAGTTTAAAGTTGTTAGGCTCGTTGCTAGAGTTCAGCATCTGTTCGACGTCCTTGTGCCACGACAAGCTGTTCCGAGGCATCCACGAAATGTATTCCTGAACAGAGTTAACGTTTCCACTGTGAACATTATAATTGACGTTGAGTTTTTTTAGGAAGTACTCTACGAATAGTAGTAGCAGATCAAAATTTGGAAATGTAAGATATTGCGAGTTCTTGAGCGTTAAAATGAGCAAATTATAAACTATCAACTCGTTGTTGATCTTTGCTTGAGTTGAATTTGATGCTTCACAATTTTTCAAAGCCTGGCGCACAAGTTTTGTCAGGGCAGCAGGATGAGTAACTTTGAATGTGCCGATTCTCAAATGATTAGAAACGTCTAGGTCAATTAGCAGTAGAGGAACTATGTTGCTGAAAATCCACACTTGAAACAGTCGATAATAAGATTCATGATAAATGGCAATCTTTGGAAAAGAAATTGAAGAAAAGTACTCAAAGTACACTTCATGTGTTTGCATATCCTCTTCATTGTACTGTTGTTGCTCTATTTGGCCATTCTTATGATTTGCAGTTGAGCCATCAAAAAGACTCAAAACATCAAAGAGAAAGTTGTAATACTGATCCAAAGTGGACATTTTTTCCAAGTCAGTTGATGAGTTTGGTGAAGTGATCAACATTCGAATGGCGACAACGATCTCCCATGAACATGTGCAAATAAAAGGCGACTGGTAGTGGTAATCAGTGCTTGGCGTAAACTTTGTCTCAAAGTGACTCCTTGAGCCGAGCAAAAGAATGTCGTAAAGGAGGATGCGAATTGACTGGGTAAACATAGGATGACCACTGATTTTGCAGGTTGATACCGAAAGGTCTTCCTTGACCAGGAAAATATCATTAAAACTGAATTTGCTCAGGTTGCTCATTTGCATCAGGGAAGATATCTCGACGGTTGACCACCAAATTTCCAGCACAACATGGTAATAGCTGTATAAAGCTGTCTTTTGATCTAATAAGTGCTGAAATGGCGACTCAGTGCTGGCTGATTTTCTGTGTTTCAGCCAAAGAAAATGTCGAAACTGGCTTATTCGTCCGGTGAAAATGAGCAAACTCTTCAGCTCTTTTAAAATGGACGCGCACAACTGAAATAGATTCAAGCTTTGTTGAACATTATCTGAAGTGATATTGCTTATGAGAAAAAGCGTCCGTTTAATAAATCCAAACAAATCGTTGATTGATTGTCGAAGCTCGCAGAAATGTTTTTCATTCAGTGGCATAGAATCATGCACATTAGAAGTGTCAGACAAGCTGCCAAGGTGGCTTCGTAATTCGTTGATGTTTCTTCTGTAAAGCTCACAACGTTAAATTAAGTTAAACAATAACTTCTTTTATTACTTACTTTGCAAACTTAAAGAGAAGACTAATAGTTTGTACTGTTATCACAGACGAAGGATTGCGAACGAGCGGGATATCAACAGATTGGAAGAGGATGATTGAGGTTTCATGCTGGTCTTCAGGCACAGTGTACCGGTCTTCCAAATAACGATCATCTCTGAGAATCAGCCTATTGGACTAAAGCGATTAATACACTGGTTTAAATGCATAAAATAGAGTTGTACCTTTTCAAATCACTTGAGGGTAAGAAGTTGAAAGCGTCAAACAAATGTTCTCTTAAAAACTTTGAAACACGCTCTCGAACAACTTGAGAGCCATTTTGTTCTTCATCACCATCCCGGTCATCGATAATGTCAAACATCTTAATAATTGAGCAACTCGTATTGCGATTATGCTCCAGACTACAGTTGAAAGATGTTGAACAAGCGTACTGGTGGCCACCAGTGCCGAATCGACTTGCGGCATCTTTAAAGGAGAATGGCTTCATTATCAACTTAGATTAAAAACTGAATAGAAAAATGATTGTATGCAAATCTTTATTTGGTGGCCCTCTGCTTGTCGGTCTTGAGGGTTCCAGGAAAGCCCGAAATCTGGTGTTTTGGCGCCAACAAGTGATGATCATCAACAAAAAATGAAAAAATAAACACTGAACAAAGCTATATCCACATACAGCGTACAATAGGTTGTTTTCATGTCAGCTGATTCACGCCTCAGCAGCTGTCAGTTTTTCAGTTTCATTTCAAAATAAGCACTGATCTTTTTCCAAAGTTGTCCTCAGTTATTCTGATCACACTATTGCTGCAAATACTTTTTTTCAGTGATCAAGTCAAAGTATAAACATTCTTTCGCCTGCGTCGTTTGTTTACTTTTAAAGGGTTTTATTTACCTTCAACGATTCAAAAGATGGACGTGGTTCAAGCGATCAAGTTTTACATCAATGAGATGATTAAAGAAGCTGGGGCAGGCATCAAAGCATTGCTAATGGACAAAGAAACGGTAAGTGTGTGTATTAAAAAGATATTTTTCTTTTAAAACCACGTTGCAGATATCCATTGTGTCGATTGTATATGCGCAATCTGAGATGCAAGAAAAGGAAGTGTTTCTCTTTGAACTGCTTGAAAATTTTACACCGAAAACAGAATCTGCCAAGTTTGTCAAGTGTATCGCGTTCATTCGACCAACAGAAAAAAACTTGAATTATCTTATGCGCGAGCTGAAGCATCCCAGGTTTTCTCAGTATTTTCTTTGTAAGTTGTTGACTCACATTTCAAACTGTTTACTAAATAGTTTCTTTTTAGATTTTAACAATATAATCAGCAAAACCGACATCAAAGCAATTGCTGATGTCGATGAAAATGAGCTGATCAAAGATGTGCAAGAAGCATATGCCGACTACCTGGCACTAAACTCTCACACTTTTTCAATGAACGTCAAGTATTGCTACCAGAACGGCACGTACTGGAACCCGAACTCATTTGTTCGCATCAGTCAGGGTCTCATATCGTTGCTGCTTTCGCTCAGCCGAAGCCCACTGATTCGCTACCAAGCCAACTCGGTTCTCGCAGAAAGATTGGCAGAGGATGTCCGCCGTACGATTGCTAAAGAAAGCGGACTATTTGACCCCCTTTTCAAAGGCCTGAACGATTCTCAGCCTATTCTCCTAGTTTTGGACCGGAAATTTGATCCTATCACCCCTCTTTTAAACCAATGGACGTATCAAGCAATGCTTCACGAGCAGCTTACCATTGTCAATAATCGCGTCAACCTGTCGCTCATTCCTGGCACGGACAAAAACCTCAGAGAAGTCGTTCTTTCAAAAGATCAAGATGAATTTTACGAAAAGGTAAAGTCTAGTTATTTTTGTTGTCCTTTATGTATTTAAACGTCATCTTTCCAGAATCAATATTTGAACTACGGTGAAATATGCTCCAATATAAAAAATCTTATGGAAGACTTTCAGCAAAAGACTAAAAGTCAAAAAAAGATTGAAACAATCGCCGACATGAAGTCTTTCATCGAGACTTATCCGCAGTTTAAGAAAATGTCTGGCACGGTGACCAAGCACGTGACGCTAATTGATGAGCTCAGCCGACTTGTGAACACGTACAACCTGTTGGAGGTGTCGGAGACTGAACAGGAAATGATTTCCCATTCTGACCATTCCGAAACCCTGAAGAGGATCAACTCCTTACTGGCCAATGATAAAGTGCGCAACGAAGACGCCCTACGACTTGTTCTGTTGTATGCACTTACTTTTAGCAACCATTCCAGTAATGATGTTCGCGGACTGTGCCGCATTTTGGAAAGATCGCGTGGTTTTACTCCAAATGAAGTAAAGGTAAAAGCGACATTACTCGTAGTTTGTAAGTAATCCTAAATTGAGTTTATTGAGTACAGGTGGTGCAGCAAATTATCGAGTTTTGTGGTAAGAAGCGGCAGCAGACAGAGCTGCTAAGCTCAGATCATGTAAAGGCATTCACGAAAAAGATGATCAAAGGCTTCAAAGGCGTGGAGAACATTTACACTCAGCACACGCCAGAGCTGAAGGAGATCATTGAGGATTTGTATCGCGGAAAACTGCGCGAGACATCGTATCCATTCCTTGGCAGTGTCCTTCAACGGGAACGACCCAGCGAGCTGATAGTGTTCATCATCGGCGGACTGACCTACGTCGAGTCGATGGTGGTGTATCAGCTGAACAAGAGTCTGCCGGGAATGAAAATCATCGCCGGCGGCTCGTTCATTCACAACAGCGCTAGCTTCCTCGATGAAGTTCGCAGGGGCTTTGAGTTTCAGAGCGAAATCAAAATGGACAAAAATGTTCTCTAATCACAAGTGGACCACCACTTTTCAGGGCAGCGTAACTTTTGGCACTTGCAATATTATGTTTACCTTTCTTGCATTATTGTTTTTTATAGATATAGTTGTTCAAACACCATAAAAATATAGTTTCTTCAAGAAGCAGCAAGACCACTCTGTAGGGCTGCATTGTATCTGCAGACTGAGCCCCTTATCATTTGGCCAGTTTATTACGCTACTGTAAACTGTCTGCTCGCTCAGCTTATCTTTTAATGTTAGCTCTCTTTCTATGCTTCTGAGGATCATTGAGCTTCTTCAGCTAATCTCAGATGTAACCGACCAGTATCACCAACTCTCCTGTCGTCGTACGATAATTCACTTTTAATTGCTCCCTAACTGCAGTCAGAGAGTGGTGCATGATTTATTGGTAGTCAGTAGACTAGACAGACATGTTGTGTGCATGTGTTGTACAGTGAGTGCAGTCAGCTAGTTAGTTGGTAGGTAGGCCATAAAGACGACCATCGTCCGGGGCGGTAGACTGGTGTCGCCAGTTGGGTTGCCTGTCTTGTGGAGAAGACTAGCAAATCGAAGCATCGTCCATAACGGTACAGGGCAGCCAGAGACAGAGTTAGCTGGGTGAAAAGATCACCGAGTGGCACTTTGTTTGATTTTATGGCAGAGAAGCAGTCGCCGGTTGAGGTGTTGAGGTGTGTGCGCTCTGGAATGTCAAAGGCCTGCTGAGAATGAACTGAGTATTAGGGGGGATAGAGTGCATACACTTACCCATTTGGTGCCCATTAGGTGCCATGGCACTCCTCCTTTCCTCTCTTCTTTTTCTTCCTCCGCACCTCAGCAGCCGTTGCCTCGACAGAATTGTGGCTTAACTTTGGTAACCTAGCTTTATGATGGTTCTATTTGGGTAGCCGGTCGCCGGTCTCGCGGTATTTGGGTACTCATACAGCTAGATAACCAAAGAGAAACCAATTCTGAGTGTGTGTGTGCTGACTGGTGTAGTCGTGGTGAGCGGAGGAAACCAGGAAATGGCTAAAACCCCGATGATCTGCAAGAAAAACAGGCGTGCTGTCTGGCGATATAAATCAGACAGAGTCAAGAAAGAGTACATAAAATTTATCTTTGAGCAGCTTTTGATGGAGGAAAGGTGTCTCGTTGTGTCAGCAGTAAGGTAATTAGCTGGAAATAGAAGATAATCGGCGAAAATGTCACTGCAGTTGACCTTATTACGCCGGCCGTAATCTTGTAGAAAGGCAAAGACAGTGGTAAGAGGAAAAGGGGCACTCGGTGTCAATCTTCGGTATGGCACTTTTAGATGAGAGATTGAGTTTTTGGTTCGGATGGGGCACTTTTTAATTACCTGTAACACTTTTCTGCCCCGCTCTCTATTAGAGATGCAAATGACTGTGCCACAAGTGCGAACTGCTGTATCAGCTGCGCTGCATCATATTCGCTGCTGTCCCACTGGCAATTGCATTACTACTTTGCATTGACGTTAGTCCGCTCAGCAGAAGAAGCAGAAAAAGAAAAAGAAGATGATTGCGATGAAAAGGAAAACTGACTGGCGATAGATAGGCAGTGGCTGACAACAAACAAACAAACTGATGAAAGAGTGCAGCATCGAGGAAGAGTCACGCCAGACGGTGCTTATCGGCGGTGGTGGATAAGCGGGCGACGGACATGGCTGCATAGCATGAAGAAGCCGTACTGGCCCATACAGCCAAGCACCAGTCCTCGATCGATGCCTCTCGGTGCACAAAATGACATTTTGAGAAAGAGAGAGAGAGAAGTTAAGATAGGAAATAAGACCACAGATTAAGACTACTAGGGTGATAGAACTAAAGAGGGGACAGAGGAAGGGAAGTTGGAACAAGAGAGCGGTGTTGTCAAGTGCACCAACGTGTGCAAGGGAAAAAACAGGGCACATGCTAGGCACTCTCGGTAGCAGCGGAACTCGGATAGCTGGACATGCTGGTTAGAAGTGGTTAGAAACTGCAGTTTACAGGAAAAAGTTTAAAAAATAAAAGAACACTGAAGGTGGCAAGGTAGCACAGGGAGGAACATGCAAACGAATGATAATGCAGATGTGCAGATGTGCAGTGAAGGCTGCACAGAACAGGCACTACTGCTGTTCAGAAAAGAAGCCGGTCAGATAGTTTTACCTTGATGGAAAATGCCAGTACAGTGGATTTATTACTACCTGACGAGGAGAAAAAATTACCTGTAGACGAAGAAGAAGACGGTGGAGTGAAGCGAAACCATATAGCGAATAGAGAAAGTTCGATGCGCTGTAGTGCAAACACGCCGTGTCGTCTGCAACACTGCTGACCACTCGGTGTCCCCTTCTCTCTGTACTCTTTTTTGCTTCATTTCTTCCTGCTCTCTCTCTTCGGTGGCAGTGATGGTCAGTGTAGGGCACTGGTTCAGTGGTCTGCGCTGGTGGAAGTGTCAGTCAGGCTCCAGTAGTTGACAGTTGGCGTACACCGGTGGTGCTGGTGCTGGTGGTGGTGGCCATCGGTGACACGACCACCGACTGGTGTCGATCGGCAGCAGCAGCAGCATGTGGCACTTTGACTTATTTTTTTGGTGCGACAGATCTCCTCGCGGCAGACCGCACTCGCTGAAGGCTGGTTCAGTGTGTGAGTAGAACACCGACTGCACTGTGCCTGTGCCCACTGCTGAGCAGTCCTTCTCTGCCATCCTCGTAGTTGCCTCGTAGTCGTCGTCGACGTTCGTACACGTTGTCCTGTGCCTGGCTGTGTATATCTGTCTGTCTGTCTGACGTTGTCGTCGTCGTAGAGCTGTGTGCTGCTGCTGCTGCAACTCTAATGAAGAAGGGCGATACATGAAGAAGGAACATTAGTGTGTTACCTAGGAGGACGATAACGTGCGCCCGGCAATGTGCCGGCACTGGTGCACAGTACAGGGCGCCCAGTACTACTGCGACGAGCGAGGCGCACAGGGGAGAGATGATCAAACCAGAGAGGCAACGGTATCAAATGCGACAAGTGACGCAGGGAAGAGCAGCAGACGCTCAGTGACACTGCTCTCACAGTGCTCTGGACGCTGTGAAGGCTCCAACAGGCTCACCGGGCCACTTTCTACCAAGTAAGGGGAAAAGAAAGAAAGAGAGAGAGAGAGAGAGAGAGAGAGAGAGAGAGAGAGAGAGAG
>JAALOO010000550.1_pt1 | contig 32783 bp, 18 predicted proteins | sample 7257641 | NCBI WGS metagenome assembly JAALOO01 (sample SAMN14085613, study PRJNA598686) | mite metagenome | biome: ENVO:01001000; feature: ENVO:01001002; material: ENVO:01001226; isolation source: single female mite from University of Michigan culture on fish food culture... ...
CAGCACAAAAATTTAGTGTAAAATTAATTTTATTTAAAATTACTTTTAATTAAGTTGTCCCATAGCAAAAATCTGATACTTGGTGGAAAAAATCCCCCTATATTCCCTGAATACCTATGCTAAAAATCTCGCGTGTATCATGAACTTTGCACCGGGCTGACGCCCGGTGTAATGAATAGAGCTACTGATGCTACTGAGCTGATGATGCTTAAGCCACTGCTGCTGCTGCTGCTGCTGCTGCTACCTGCTACCAGCGATTAGGAGGCAAAGTGCACATTGCAGATTAGTCCTCACCGAGCAATGCACCTTCCATTTTGCCTGCTCATTCAGCTCTTTCTCTTTTTGTGCCTCTATTCTAATTTCACACAGTCTTCATCTTTTCTTCTTTACCACCTAGACGGCGTATCTTCGTTCACCACCACCGTTTACTTCCGCCCAGTCAGTACCGACGGAAAGACTGTACTGACACTACTTACTTTAGTTTTCTTTCTTTTTTCCGTTTACCTTGCTCGTCCGTTTTCTACCTTCTCATTTTTTCCTCTTCTTCTTTTTCGTCTTTTTCGTGCCCACCATTACAGACTAAAGGCTTCTAAAGGCTCAATTACTAATTAATAGGCTGCTCTGCTTTTCTGCCTTTCACTGTTGCATTCATTCGTGGCTGTCTGCAGCTATCCGCTTTACTTCTTTTCTTCTTCTAACGGTTGCAAACGGTGACTGTCTGCTTAACGGCTAAGCTGAAATCATAACCGGGGAACGAGAAGTAAGTGATACACACGAAACAGTAGGGCAAACAATCCGGTGCTTGGTGGTGGTGGTGATGGTAGTGCTGCTGGTGAAGGATGTCAATTACCGATTCAATTACCAATGCACCCGCACATTTTGGCGTTTGCTTGCATGCTAACGAGTGAGCTTCAGAGAGAGAGCAGAGTAGAAGATGCGGTGGTGGTGGTGGTGGTGGTGCCAGTGGACGCTTAATTTGGAGCTAACTCTCTCTCTCTCTCTCTCTCTCTCTTTCTTTCTTGTTTCGGAAAGAAGGGGAAAGAGGGAGAGTGCCGAGTGATTTCGATTTGCAGCAGCACTAGAGCAGCACACTCAGACACAAAATCGGCAATGGCACTCTCCGTTAGTCAGTCATTCACTCGGTTTGTCTGGCTGACTGGGTAAATGAATGAATGTTTGCCGAGAGTTCCACTGACTCGATGAGCTTGCTGCTGCTGCTGCTTAATCGGCCTAGATGCTGATGCTGCTACCACTACCACCACCACCAGCACTGCTTCACCCATTTGCTGATTAATTGATGGTAATTGACCGCCGACTCTCAATGTGGCACTGACAAAAGCAGAAAGAAAGAAAGAAAGAAAGAAAGAAAGAGAGGCAAAGTTTGTTGGCCGGTGGTGTTAGAGGCGGCAACGGCATCAGCAGCGGCGGCGGTGTCGGTGCGATAGTGCTTCCAGTGAAATTGCCCAATTTGGCAAAAACGCATAGCATAAGAACAGAGCTCAGCTGAAACCCAACAGGCAGACACCGGTGATATCTGTGCATTTCTAAGTAGCCTACGCTGTTTTGCTGCCTGTGCATTTCTTCTTGCCTTTTTCTTCTTCTTCTTCATTGCTCAAATATGTCTCTGATGACGGAGAAAAGAGAAGAGGAGGCGGCGGAGGCAAAGGCATCTAAGGAGGATGATGATAGAAAAGGTGTGCAAATGCATACTACTTGTAATAAAAATAATATAATGATGATGAAAAATGTCTGCGCGCCTGCATGAAACACATATCTCTTCTTCTTCTTCTTAACTTGTTAGATAAAAATGTGGGAAAGTGTTTTTCGGATCTACTCTTACCAAACTGAACCAAAGCAAAGCAGCAGAGCAGCAGTAGTTTAACGTGACACTTTTCATGTTAGTTTTGGGGCTGCTGCTGCTTTTAGCCACTGGTACAGAAATGGTACAGCCAGTAGTCTGGACTAGACGAGACATCTTCTTCTTCGTTTTCTCCTCCTCTTTAGTCTCCTGTTAATCATACGGCACTGACGACGGAGGAGATGAAGAGGAGAACGGTGCTTTAATGTTGTTGTTGATGATCCGGGAAATTTGATCTCGATAAGGAGGATGTGATGGTGGTGGTGGGGGCTGTGTCAGTTTTTTATGGAGCAGTAAGGCATCACTGTTGCTCTTTTTTTCATCTTTTTCAATTTCCTTCTTTTGGCGAAGACGGGCAGACGACGATATGCTGAAGCAAGTTTGGCTCCTCGTACTAATTGAAAAGTAGTGTCAGTAAAGGAGTGAGTGAGTGACTGGATTGGAGAAAGGAATTTGTCAAATCGTAAAAGTCTTTTGATAGAGAGAGGGAGAGAGAGACTTTTACTGGTCAGTTTCCTAATCTGTTTTCAGTTTGTTCGAGTTACTAAGGCAGTCACAGTTCGGTTCATCACTCACTCACGCGCGCGATCAGTGCGACATTGCTGCTGCTGCTGTTTTACTATCACCACCGATAAGCTGCAACAGCAGTTGTAGATGAAGGCAGTAGATAAGTGCTGGACTGCAGAGACAGCATCACATCTGCAACCAGTCAGCAGTCGGTGAGGTTTATATTTAGTTGGCGTGCAAATCGATTGCTGGTGGGCAAATTTGCACAAAATAACGACTAAACAGTGGGACTGTGCGCAGTGTGTGGAATTGGATGCAATGGCAGCGGCAGCCTCTTTCCCCTGCTCATGTTTTCATGCGTGCGAAATGTCGAGCGCACCGAGGTTGTATGTGCGGTTGTGAGGTGGTGTGTGTGTGTAAGATCGCTTAATCAGCACCGGTTGCATAGGCACACAAGTGCCACTGTGTGCGCGGCGCACTTAATCGGTCCAATTACTAGAGCATCGGCGGTGGTGGTGGCAGTGGTGGCAGTCTTGTCCGATGACTCTCTCTCATTTCATTCGGTCAGTCAGTCGGCATGCATGCCAGCTAATCACCATCTTCGTTCGGACAGCAACCACCACCACGGTTGCCATATTGAGTGCGGTAATTAATGCAAAGGCAGGCATCAGGCATCAGGTGGTGGTGGTGGTGGTAGTGGTCAGACTGGGTGAGGTCAAAGGTAATCGACGACGGCTGCCAATGCTGCTAATGCTGCCTCAATGATGGTCGCCTCTTTTGATTGGAAAGAGAGAAAGAGGGGGCAACCACTTTCTCTCTCGCTCACTTTGATTTTGGTATCAAGGCAAATAAAGTCTGATGAAGTAGTCGTCGGACAGTGTGAAACAACAAGTGTGAGTGAATGTGAATGTGAGTCCGGAGAAATTAGAGCAGTAGCCGGTTATTGCGCAATGGAAAACACGAAAACTCTCCGGAGAGAGTCATTGGGCAGACTAAGACGGCTCGGAAATTGACCGACTCACTCACCTGGCCGCACTATCGGACGTCGATAGATGATGACACTTCCTCTTCTTCTTCATCAACCGCTGATGCTGGGTGAAAGGAGAGAGAAAGCTGGCACGAGGAGAACTTATATAAGGACCTGGCACCGTATCGAAGCACATTTGCCCGTTTTCTCAGTCGCAACAACTGCATTTTATGTGCTTTTTGGTGTGCTCTAGTTTTGTGAACAGTGATAGCTTTTATTGACTCAAATAAACTGAACTGAACTTTTAATTGAAAAGTGTGATCTTGTGTGTTTTAAGTGTTTTAAGTGCCCTCCTCTTCTTTTTATTCATCCCTCAACTCAACTCATCATTACAGCCATGTTACCCAAGCCTACCTTCTCGTTGGTTAGTGTTCATTCCCACCACTATCGCCTTTATCATCAACCCAAATATCATCACCACTCCTTTATCATCCCAACCCTTTCCAATTCCCAAATCATCCCTTGTTATGTGCACCACCACTAATGCCTTTTTCTCCACCCATTTATCTTTTCTCCCTTTTTCTTCAGTTGATTCCTCTGCTGTTTCTCCTACTCAGCTCATCGGCATCGGTTTACGGCAGAAGTTACATCTACCAGCAAACTTCAGGAAGAGGCAGCAGCGGCAGCAATCAGCCAACTACTTCAGCTTCAAGGTAAGATTCATTTGTAAAGTCGCTGCATGCTGAAAACCAAAAACCAAAACCTTTTATCTTCCTCTCCAAAAAACTCCCACAACACAGCACCTACGGAAAATATGAGCGAATTCCCGTCTACGTGGCAAGTGCCTCCTCACCGGCCAGCAGCTACGGCGTGGCCGTTTCAGCACCTGCTTCAGCAGCACCAGCAGCACCAGCACCAATCTCTGCTGGCCCTGGAATCGCCACCAGCTCCATGTACTTTCAGCTCAGTCCTCAGGCGGCTCTTCCTTCTTCAGCTGGCGGACTGCAGTACCAACAGGGAGCCATAAGTTACCTGCCAACACTGGCCGCCCATCAGCTGCCATCAGCAGCGGTTGCCACTGGAGCTGCTTCGCCCAACTACGAAGTGCTCGACGTTGCAACCCTGGCTGAAGGAGATGGAGTGGGCGGAAATGCTGTTGGTGGTGATGAGGGCGGATACGATGGTGGTGACTACTCTGCTGGTGGTAGAGACGACGGCCGTGACGACTACACCAATGCACCAGGCAATGGAGGTGATGGAGGTGGCGGTGGTGGTGAGGGCGAATACGGCGGAGTCGTCAACGAACGCCTGCCGGCCAGTGAAGAGTACGGAGCGGGAGCAGCGGCGCAGGCCAACTTTGAAAAGGTCGGAAAGGGAAGTTCAGCTGGTGCAAGTTATGGAGGCGAAAGTGCTGTCAGTTCCGGTGCTGGTGGTGGCGATGAATACGGAAGCAGCGGAAGCGTCGGCAGCTCCAGTGCTGGCTCCTACGAGACGGCTGCTGCGCCTGTTGCACCTGTTGCAGTGCCCGTAGCCGCACCTCTGCCTTCGGTGGCCTACGCAGCGCCTGCCCAACCTGCTCAAATCCTCTACCAGCAAATTGGATGCGGCGGAGGCAGTGGCTATCCCTGCCAGGCTGCAGCTGCAAAGTACCCCGGCGGCCACCTAGTGGGCCCCATCATCGCTTATCCTGGTCCAAATTACGCTCCCCAGCGTCCAGTAGTTTACAGACCGGCGCCCATCGCCCTCTCCCCTTCCGTCCATCTCGTTCCGCAGACCACCGCCGTCCCGGTGGCCCTAGCGCCTGCTCCCGCTGTTGCTGGTGTTGCGATAAAGTCTCATCACGGAGGGCTGGGAAAGCTTCTCGACCTGAAGAAGTTCGAGGACCTCCTGCCGGAGTTCCCCAGCAAGGGCGGCCACCTGGAGGGACTCCTCTCGGTGCTGGCCGGCCTCGACCTGCCCTCGCTCACGCTGAACATGCCCAAGAAGCTGCCCACGGGGCCGCTGCCCAAACCGGGCGCCCTTTTCGATCAGCTCCTCGCCGCCACCTCGGACATTCTGCCGCACATCAGACTGCCGGCGCCCTCGGGTCCGCCGGTGATCGCCTCGGGGGTGGTTGCTAAGGCACCGGCGGCTGTGGCAGTCGCCCATCCAGCGCCAGTTCCGGCAGTGGTGGCTCCAGCCCCAGCAGTAGCTGTCGCCCACCACCCAGCGCCAGTGGCCATCACAAAGACGATCGGTCACGAAGGCCACGGGATTAGTATCAGCAAACACCTCGGCTCGCTGTCGAAGCTGAAGCTGCCGGAGCTGCCCTCGCTCGACTCGCTCACTTCTGGTTTTGGCGGACTCGGCGACTTGCTCTCCAAGCTGACCAAGTTTGAGATTGTCAAGCGGGTGAAGCTGCCCGCCTCCAAAGTGGCACTCCTTCATCGACCCGTCCACGGGGCAGCACCGGTGGCTGTGGCTGCGGCGGCCACTTCAGTGCATCCAGTCGCTGTTCCGCATCCCCAGCGACTTCCACCTCGGAAGATCGTCACTGCCTATCCTCTTCAGAAGGGTCCCTACACTGGCCATGTTGTCATTGAGGACTTTCCCTTTGGCAGGCAACAGTACGGGCCTTTTGATGAGGGCGGAGAGGCGACGCTCGGCTGCGACCAGCTCGATGGGGCAGTGGCTGCAGGACCAGCTCCAGCACCAGGTCCAGTTGCCAAATACTAATCAGAAAACAAATAGCTAAACAAAAGAAATTATACGAATTGTGCCTCCAGTCACTACTACTTCTTCTCCTTTTTCCTCCTCTTCTTTTCTGCTCACCTAAACCAAAAACTTCTGTTTCCCAGTCACAAAACATACTCAAAACATACTCCCGTTGTACATAGTTTTTTCACTCTTTTTTTCCTACTTCTCCTTTTTCTCAATCTAGAAGCCTACTTTGTTCCCTCCTTTTTTGCCACTTCATCAATAAAAAAATCTTTACTCAACAAAAAAGAGTAGTCGTTCGCACTTAATAATTTGCACAAGAAGTGCCTTGATCGTCTGAAGTGTGATTTGCGTTTTCAATTTTGAGAAGTACTTTCTCTGAGTGTCTGCTAGTGTTGAGGTATTTGAAAGTCCAAAAGTCTGCCCAGTATATCTAGCTTGGCAACGAAACACAAATCTTTCACTTAAATAAAACAATCAGCAAAGAGATGGAGAACAAAAAGGTCAGCAAAGTTTGCCCGATTGTGGATTGTAGGACAGAGCTGCTGACGTCGCTCGACAGTGACAGGCTCGAAATGCTTCTTACTCTTAAATCGAGGAGCTTATCACCGTCGAGCTCTCTTATCAACAAGCCAACAAAAAACGCACAGACAGGCAAGCAAAAAGAAACCGTCGCATTCATTTCGCTCTTCAGTGCTGACTGGGAAACACGCAGACAATCCTCTAGCATCCAGCAGCCAACTACGCACTAACCGAAACCTCAACAAAAGAAAAAGGAGACCCACCAGAATGCGCTCCCTCTTTTTCCTCCTGGTAGTCACCACCTTGGCCACCCTGACCAAGGCGGACACTCCCGCCAACTGCACCTGGCCCGAGATAGCCGGCAAGTGGATCTTCATCGAGTCGGAGCGCCTGGAGACGCGAACAGAAAATTGCGACGAGCAGCACATCCCGCTGAATGGAGGCGTCAACAAGGTCTACCTGAAGCTGGACTTTCCCAACCTGGCCACCGACCGCGAGGGCAACCTCGGCACCTGGACGCTGATCTACAACCAGGGCTTCGAGGTGATCATCAACTACCGCAAGTACTTTGCCTTCTCCCTCTACAAGCAGAAGGGCAGCACGGTCACTAGCTACTGCAATGCCACCCAACCGGGCTGGTCGCACGACGTCCTCGGCAACAACTGGGCCTGCTTCCGCGGCCGGAAGGTGGTCAGCTGGGACCAGGAAGAGGAGCAAATGGTTAAGTCCAATGAGCTGTTTAGCAGCGCTCACTCTTCGGCAGGACGACTGGTGGGCGTTGGCAAGGAGCACCGAGTTCGGCCTTTTCTCCTCGAGAAGGTCGACCTGCACCGAAACCACCTGAGCGAGCACGCCGTTCGGCGAATTAACGCCCAGCAGAGTGGGTGGACGGCTAAGGTATACGAGGACCTGAGGGAGAAGAGCACTGAGGAGCTGGTGAGGATGGCCGGCGGAAAGAAGTCGCGTCTGGCGAGGTAAGTTTGCAGGCTAAAGATGATGATTTTGCGTTTTTCATTTACATTTCTAAACACCCTATTTCCACCCTACGCAGCCGCCCAAAACCGAAGGAAGTGGACGAGGAGACGAAGCGACGAGCCGCCACCCTGCCCGAGGAGTTTGACTGGCGCAATGTGGACGGAGTGAACTACGTCAGTCCAGTGAGGGATCAAGGTAAATTAATTTGTAAAAAATCATAAGGATTTGGATGACATTGAACTGTTCTTTTTTCTAGGTTCCTGCGGCAGCTGTTACATCTTCTCGTCGATGGCCCTCCTGGAGGCCCGCCTTCGAATTGCCACCAACAACAGCGAGCGCACCGTCTTCAGCACGCAGGAGGTGGTCGATTGCAGTCGGTACTCTCAGGGCTGCGATGGAGGCTTTCCCTACCTGATTGGCGGCAAGTACGCCCAGGACTACGGCGTCATCGACGACGCCTGCTACCCCTACACGGCTACGGCGCAACAGTGCAAGAGCCCGTCCTCGCACGCCTCTACCCAGTGCCGAAAGCGAACCTACGCCGCCAAGTACAACTACGTGGGCGGCTACTACGGCGGCTGCAATGAGGAGCTGATGCGCTTGGAGCTGGTCACCGGCGGGCCGATTGCCGTCGGCTTCGAGGTCTACCCTGACTTTATGAGCTACTCCGGTGGGGTGTACTCGCACGATGCCGCCGCCCACCGCCACACCATGGCCCGCCTCGGCTTCAATCCCTTTGAGCTGACCAACCATGCGGTGCTGATCGTCGGCTACGGCGTGGACCGCCAGAGCGGGCAGAAGTACTGGATCGTGAAGAACTCCTGGTCGGAGAACTGGGGCCTCAAGGGCTACTTCCTCATTCGCCGAGGCACGGACGAGTGCGGCATTGAAAGTCTGGCCGTGGCGGCGAAACCCATTCCGTGAAATTTCTAAATTGTCCGGCGGTTTTGACAAGTTGGTTTGAACATGTGTGTGACTTGTTGTTGCTGTTGATCCAACCAATTTAATGAAAAAATAAAGAGACAATCGCTTATATTACTTGCTTGTGTGAATGTGTGAATGTGTGTGGAATTGTTGGACTTGTTGTTGGGGTTGGAACTGTTGAAAAAGAAAAAAGTTAATGGTGATCAATTTTTAAACAAAAAAAGTATCATGTAGCAGTGATGACAATTTACACAATTTGCCGTGAGTGAGAATTCTTTCAAGATAAATTATTAACATAATCTAGAGTTCATCTTCTTTTTTGTGGTGTTACTGCCCGTCATTCCTTCATCATTCAGTCTTTCATCTCGCCATCTTCCTCCTCCTCCTCGAGGCCGCGAATGTAGAGGACGTTGTTGCAGCGGACGAGCACCTCGCCGAGGTTGCCCGTACAGGCGCCGTCAATGTACTCCTCGGTGTTGGCCAGCTGCAGGTTCATGTAGGCGTCCACCGAGACGAGGTAGCCCTTGTACTCCATGCCCCACTTCAGCTTCACCATGACCGCCTTTCCGGTGAGGCCGTTGAGGAAGGGCTTCGGGTTCAGCGGCAGATTGGTGGCCATCTTTTATTTGTAGGTGGTGGTGGGTGATGGAGGTGATGAGGAAGGGGTGAATGAGGGTGATGAGCCGTGGGTGAAGTTTTACTGGTAGCACTTTATGAGTTTCCAAGTTTGACAATGTTCCGAAGAAAAAGAAACTCCAAACAAACTGAAAGATGCCGGCTTGAAACATCAATTTTTCTCTTTACCAGCTGCTGCTTTGTGCAGTTCAAAACAGAAGCAGCGCGCGGGGCTTCATTCGCAGATGAGGTGCCTTTGAAGTGGACCCTAAATGATCTCCAACTTTTGTTGTTCTTGCATTATCTTAAATTAGATAAGCCTTGCCAAATAAGTTCCACTAACTAGCTCAAAAACCTCTAGGATTTAAAACATAATCTTCTAAATAGCAACTCCATCTTCCCCTTCTTTCCGCCAATCGTTTGTACCCGTCACCGTAGACAACTGGCACCGTGTAAATGGGCCAAACGTGCTGCCCAGCTGCACGTTTTGTTGTCGTTTCATCATCATCACCAGCAGCAGCAGCAGTGCAGCAGCAGTAGATTCTTCTCGCACTTTCACTTGCATCGCAGATTCCGTTGCAGCAGCTGCAACTGCTCCTCGATTTCTCTATCTTCACCAATCCAGCCACCACAACACTCCGCCAAAGTTCAGGTAAGCTTTTCACATTATTTGTTTGTTTATTTCCTCTGGGATCCACCACAGCAAACCTCCTCCTCCTTCCACTTCCTACTGCTCGACAGTGGCCAGGCTAACGGTGTGGCTGGCCACTGCACTTCGATGCTAATAGGTCAAAGTTGCTGCCTGCCTGCTCTCACTTTCCAGCACACAAGGGCGCCAACTGCACCGTTGCACTTGTACAGCAGCAGCATTGCACTGCACTTGCAAAAGAGAAAGGAGAGAAAGTGATTGCTGCTGCTACCATCACTACTTTCTCTCTTACTTTCACTCTCACTCTCCTGTCCACGTTGAATATTGTTTGACTGATTAGTAATTAGAAGAAAAAGAAGTGAGCCATCGAGCTCTACTGCGCGTCTTTCTGGAGAGGATAGAGAAAAGAAAGTAGGAAGGAGAGCGACTTAGCGACTCTGCTGCTGCTGCTGATCTGTCTGCGTGTCTGCGTCTGTTCCAAAACTGTGCTAATCTGTTGTCTTTTCTTCCACCTTTTCACCTTCCTCTACGTGTACAGAAGTGCTGACTTTGTGAAACGTCACTAAACTCAAGTTTAAAAAATTGCTACTCTACCGACCTCGAGAAAAAAACGAGGAAGCGATCAATACCAGATCAATAATGTCTGAAGAGGATTGGAGTAAGTGCTTTACCTTTTGCACTGATTGAGTTTATGTTTTAATCCTCCCCTCCCCCACCTTTTCCAAGCAATAGTAACCAAGCCCGCCCTGGCGACAAACAAGTGGGACGACGAGGAGGACAGCGACGTAAAGGAGAACTGGGACGACGACGATGAGGAGCCAGTCAGCAAGGCCAGCTCGGCCGGAGATGCCAACCAACAGAAGCCCACCACCACTGAACCTAAAGAGCCCGGGGCGAAGAAGAAGAAGCAAAAGGCGCTGAAGGACAAGCTGCTGCAGAAGGACCTGGAGATGAGCAGACCGCGCACGAAAGAGGAGCTGCTGGCGGACAAGCTGGAGCGCCAACGCCTGCAGGAGGAGTCCGACCTCAGTCTGGCGAAGGAGGCCTTTGGCGTGGACTCCAACGGCGTGGACACCTCCTCGCTGGGCAGCATTCAGCTGGCCACGCGCACTGACTTTGAGGTCTTCCGCAAGGCGCTCAACGGCAAGCTCTCCAACTACACCCGCTCGCCCTACTACGTGCCCTTCCTCGAGGAGCTCTTCCGCGAGCTGGCCACCGACCTGGAGGCGGACGACATCAAGAAGCTGGACACCGTCCTCACCACCATCTTCAACGAGAAGATTAAGCTGCAAAAGGTAGGCACTTTGTTTTTTGTTTTGCTTTGTTACAAAGATTTAACCCTTGTTTTTCCTTTACCAACAACCCTACACAGCAAGCGGCCAAGGGGAAGAAGGCGAAAAAGGCCGCCAACGCTACCATTCAGATGGAGCGCGACGACGACTACTCCTACAACCAGTCAGCCCAGTACGATGATTTTGATGATTTTATCTAGTTTCAGAGGGAAACTTAGTAGTAGTTTTCAAATTGCTATACTCTCCTCCCTTCGCTACCACCACCACCACCACCACAACTCATCTGAAAATGCGAAATATATGAGATAATAATAATTTTTAACCAATTACCTAGGAATACAATCCCTCTCTCCCTTTATTTCCCTGTTTACCAGTTCTGTGTTAAAAGTGTTACTCTGTGAAATGATTTTTGTTGTGCTTTAAACGTGTTTTTCTCCTCCTGCTCTACTTTTCCTCTTTTACAACAAACACATACCTTCTATTTCTTCTTCTTCTACTAACAAACAAACAGACTCACGCTCACACATCTGACTGGTCACTGCACTACCAGTGCACACAGTGTGTGAACGCCCCCTTTACAAGGGCACCGAAACAAAACAGCCAACTGACAGACTACGTATCCGATGTTATACACCTGAAGAACAATAAATAAACATCTCTTTCTCTTATTTCTTAAGTTCAAGTTCATATCACAGTTTGGTCACTGCTTCTTCACAGCTTCTTGGTGGTGGCCTTCAAGTCCAGCAGGTAGGCGGCGTTCTCCTGGTCGGCGTCGAGGAGCCGCTGCAGCAGGCGGGGCGACTTGAAGGCCGCCGCCAGTTTGTAGCGCTCCTTTAGTGAGCAGTTGTTGTTGTTGCCACTGACGATAGCCGTCAGCGGCGGCAGAGTGGCCAGAACGGACATCAGCGGATCAGAGCTTCCAATAGTGGAGACACTGCCGCAAAGGAGTCGCTCTAGCAGCGGCTCCAGCATCCGCCTAGCCTTCCCCAGATCACGGTCATCGCGAACCAGGCCGAGGAGGTAGTTGAAGGAGGCGGAGGAGGGCGAGGCCTGCTGGCCATTCTCACCACCACCACGACCATTTCCACCCAGATCGCGAGCCGTCAGCAGGCTGGCCCTGCTCTGTCGCTGAGCAGCCAACCGGTAGGCGGTGGTCAGCTGGTCGAGTCGCTTCAGCAGACTCTTCAGCGTGGCCATCGTCAGCGGGAAGGTGGCGGTGTAGTCGGCGAGGTAGGCGGTGCTGCCGCCCAGAACCACATTGGAGAAGAGGGCGTCCGTCCAGTCGCTGACATTTGCCTCGGGGTAGGCTCGGGCGACGATCAGTGCCTGGAAAGTGGTAAACTGTACTCAAAAAATTTTAACCTTCAAAAGATCACTTACCTCAAAAAAGCTACCGCACTGGTTGATAAACTCGCGCACCTGTCCCCCCTCCAGGTTGATAATGAATGGAATGGAGGTAGTGTTTGAAGAGGTGGAGGCAGAAATGGCCGTCAGCGTCAGTCCTGAAGCAGTGGTCACCGGATCAGGAAGAGTAGATCCGGAACTAGCCCGACTGATGAGGGCAATCTGCAGGGCCACCAGCTGCGCCCGCCGCCCACAGTGGTCGGCGTTGGTGTGCGAGGAGGCTTTGGTGTAATTGGCCTCCGCCTCCTGGTACTCGTACATCAGCCGCTCCAGCTGCTGTCTGGTGGCTGCATCCCTTAGGGTTGAGGTGTTGGCTGCTGCTGCCGCTGCCGCTGCAGCACTTCCTCCGCCCATCATCATCGACTGAAAGAAGGAACTGGAAGTGGGCGTGCTCGAGGGCGAACCAGAGTGGTGATAGTCGGCCAGGGAGTTGAGCGAAACTCGGTTCACCACCGGCCTCGCCGCTGAGACGGCAGTGTGCGTGGGCGTCGTCGAGGGCGTCACCGCCGAGGCCGCTGCTAAGAGGGCGGAAAACTTGGCCGACGAGTGAGACTGCGTCAGGCTGCTTGAGGCAAAGGTGGAGCTGTTGGCAGCATTGTTTCCTGGTGCAGTCTCCCGCAGGACAATCTCCGCGAGCAGTCGCTCCGCCCGAGCTCGATGGTAGTCGGCCGTCTCTCGAAAGAGAAAGAAGCGAATGGCCACCAGCGGCAGGAGCTCTTCCAGTGCTTTGTTGGTCGTTTTCAGGTAGTTCAGTAGGGCGATCCGTAGCTGAGGAGTCTGCAACAAAAAAAATGTCAGTTAAACCTTATCAACAAATTACCAACAACAAAATCATCAGAAAACACTCACCCGCTGCACCCGCTTCGAGAGAATCAACTCAAAGCGATCACAGTCGCGAAAGAGGTCAAAGCAGTAGGTCATCTCGGAGTAGCGACCGATGCCGGTCAGTAGGCGGAGAATGAGGTGAAAGTACCGCTCCGCCTGGAGCTCACTGGTAATGAGGAGGCGTGTCCGGCGGAGGACCAGAGCAATGCCGTGCACGTCACACTGTGCGGTGAAGCACTCGTGGGCGCGAATGTACAGCTCCACGAGGAGGACGTAGTGCTTGCGCTTGGCGAGGGCGTACTCCAACTCGGGTGATGAAGACGAGGGTGATGAGGGTGAAGATGACCCTCCTCCATAAACTCCCGTCTGCTCCTCAAAGGCCGCCTTCTCCTTCTTGCAGGCCTCCAGCAGCGAGTGGCCCAACGTGGCCGGCGCCCGCAGCAACTTCAGCAGCACCAAAAAGCGGGCACTGTAGAAGCCCAGCTGGCCCTTGTCCAGCTCAATCTCCGTCACCGCCTTGATGGTCGCCGGATTCGGAGAGCCGGAAGTTCCGTTTCCATCCGAGCTCAGATCGCGAAACTGCCGCTCCACCAGCGCCAGCACATTGGCTTGTGTGTGGGCGGCCAGCAGGGCGGCCACCTTTGCCTCGCTCTTCAGCCGCTCGTCCTGCTCACCGACAATTCGAACCAGCTCTTTGGCGCAGCCAATCGCCTCGGCGTACTGGTTCAGCAGCGCCGAGGAGTGCTGACCAGCCGACTTAGTGTCCAGCGAGTTTCGGTTCTGGTCGTGGTCGTTGCCTGCTGAACTGTCGAGAACACTGGTTCCACCACCACCACCGTCAAGACTGCTCTCAAAGCTGGTCGTCCGATCTCGAGCAGAAGCAGAAAATGATCCAGCAGAAGCTCCTGATTGCTCTTGGTTTGAAGAAAGCAGCAGCTCAAACACCTTTACCGGACAACTGAAAGCCGAGCCGGGCTGCATCAGCTCAGCGTAGGGCAGACGGAGAATGCAAGAGATCTTGTAGTAGAGGAGAATCAGCTGACAGGACTTGGCGCCGATGGTGGCAAAGTGTGAGAAGGTGGCAATCAGCGAGATGGTCTGCCGCTGGTCGGTGCTCAGGTCTAAAAAGTAAAAAATCTGTGATTAACAAAATAACACTACTCGAAAAAACCTTACTTTGTGAAGGAAAGAGCGAACTTGCATTCGCCAGCCTGGCGGCTTCCTCAGCACTTAAATTCTGAATCTTAAACTGAATAGCAAAGGAGGCATCTGAGACACTTTGCACCGGGCCCTTTGCGGCACTGTCACAGGCCTCAATAATCTCAAAGTCGTCGTGCGTGTAGCGAAAGATGGTGGCCACCTCCTTTGCCTTTGCCAGACAGAGGGCATCGAGCAGCTTTCCAATCACCTGGTTCAGTGCCGCCTGGCGAGGTCCTTCGCTCATCGGCGAGCTGCTACTGCTGTTGGTGCCATTCTTCTTCCCGTTATTTTGTTTTGAGCCGCCTTTACTGCCACCCATCATCATAGAGCTCTTCTTGTAGAGAAAGGTGTACTTGAGCGAAAGTTTCGGCAGGATGCGCGAGCCAAAAGCGGAGCCCTTGATGTAGTGGACAATGTCACGCCAGATCTGCCTCCAGGCTGCCACTATGGTGTCGTCAAAGGATGAGGAGTTTAAGTTTTGCGGTTCAGAGTTAGTGCTGTGCAGTATGAGGTACTCGCACTCCACTGCCGATGTCCACAGAGCGTACTCAAAGGTGAAGTAGTCCTCGACAAGGTCCAGTGTGTCCTTGGTGGCCAGGTCGTCAAAGAAGGTAGTGTTTGGCTGAATCGTAGCCTGATTCGATGAATTATCTCGCGGCGAATCGGCACCAGCAGCAGAAGTTTTCACCTCCTCTTCAGCACTATTCGTCTCAATAAAGTCCCGCAAAATGGACTCAATGGCGATCATGCACTTGAGGAGGACGAAGCACTTGATCAGCAGCTGATTCGGCTCCAGGTGCTCCACAAAACGCTCCATCACCTTGAAGGCAGAGTGCATCGTCGGGTCGATTTTCGTGACGGCCGTCCAGCAGTTCTCCCAAAAGGAGAGGTCGATGGTGTCCAGGGTAGTTGTTGAGGAGGAGGAGTTTATAGCAGTGTTTGAGCTAGTGACGCCCATCTCAGGCAGCTTAACTGCTTCCTTTTCATTTTCCGCGCCTTCTTCAGTGTTAGTTGGCTTTTTACCACCACCACCACCACTATTGGCCTTTTTCGCCTTGAGCATCCACTCGTTGATGAGAAACTCATTCAGATTGGCCTTCGGCAGCAGATTCAGTATGTTTCGCGCCTCATCAAAGTGCCCCGCCTCCTGCAGGTCGAGTATCAACTTGCGGAAGATGCTCACATACTCGGTGTAGTCCGCTTCACCAGATGCTTCTCCATTATCGTCATTTGATCGAAACGTAGGGCCGTGTCGTAGCAGCTCCGCAATGGGCAGACTAAAGTTGGGCAGCTTGGCGAGGCACTGGCTGAAGAAGTACAGATTGCGAATGTCGGGAATGCGCACTAAAAAGAAGGAGGTAAAACAGGGTTAGCAACAAATCTCACTTTTCAGCAAACAAAACCACTCACAATAATTAGACGTAAAGCTCTCCTGGAGGCGGACAAAGCTGTAGTGGCTGAGCAGAATTCCGAGCTCAAACTGCCTCGCAATGAGCAGCGAATTGGTGACCAGTATCAGGGCGCACTTCTCGATCCAACTTTTGGAGTAGAAGATCCGCAGCGAGCCCTGGTCGCTGACAAACTGGTCCTCATCATGGACGGTGGTCTCAAAAGACGCCTCGTAGGAGCCCTCCATAGAAGGTGGCACCACTCCTTTCGACAGCATGTACTCCTCCTCGTTGTACGCCTGCAGCCGGGTCTTGAACTGCTGCAGCAGCGCCTCCTCCGGGTAGTAGTCCTTCTCGAGGAAGAAGGCGACCAGGAAAGTGAGCAGCGAGTCGAGGATGGGAATGTCCACGCCAAAGATGACCAGCGCCTCGGCGAGCAGTCGAAAGACCTTCGCGTCGTCGGGCTGCTGCTGCGAGGTGAGCATGTCCAGCAGGTGCAAACTGCGCTCAGCTGACCAGTCGAGGTAGCAGCCAATGAGGACGGGGCTGTTAGAGGCGCTGCTCAGAAAGGACGTGGCGGAGATGTTGGCGGCGGCGGTAGGAACGAAAAAGCTTCCTTCTCCCTTGTTCTGATGACTACTGTCGCTCTCTTCGGTGCCGTTTTCTTCGCTGCCTTTTTCAGCATTTCCTCCTCCTCCTCCTCCTGCTCCTCCTCTCGCATAAAGATACGAGTCAATAAAGATCTGCTTCGAGCTCAGTGAGACACTGCTCAGCAGCCAGCACATAAAGGCGGTAAACTTGAAGCGGGAATTTGCCGGCCCTGTAGACAACTCCACAGAGTGAACTGATCCAAATGAGCCCCTCGAGTATTCGTTCTGCTGATTAATCGGCGATGAGGTAGAGTTTGGAGAGCGTCCACCACCACCGCTGCCTACGATTGAGATATAGGGCGTCATCGAGGGCGGGCGCTCGAGTGAGGAGGCGAGCAGCGCCAGCACTGGATTCGATAGCGACACTGCCGCGTAGAGGAGGGTGTTCCGAAGGGCGGCTTCGGCGGCCTGACTGCTCAGATTGGCCCTCACCGCAAAGCCCTGCACCGCCTGGTAGATCTCCAGCACCAGCTGCAGAAAATCGCGGTTGGCCGTTTCCGGCTTCAGTGCCTGCTCGTAGATAATGAGGGGAAGGTGCCGTGATCCACCGGCTCCAGCGGCCAGCGAATCGTCCGAAAGTCGGCTCATCACCGAAAAGGCCGACGTTGAATGATCCGGGTTGTTGTCAGGGCTGGTGGAGTTGGCCGAGGTGGAGAGCAGGTCCAGCTGCTGCTCCAGTGTCAGCGCCACCGAGCCTTCCTGGTCGTCGCCGCCTCCAGTTCGAGGTCCTTCAAATGAGGTCGACTGCTGAGAGAGAGGACTGCTTTCCAGATAGTTTCCACTGTTGTTTGCACTGCTATTATTGGCAGCCACTCTGCCCTTGAACAGTCTTGAGTAGAGGTCATTTCGTGAACTGGCCGCCGGCTGCTTAAGCCGCACCAGCTTCGAATCGGCCGCCGACATCATCGAAGAGGCATTCACCGAGGCGGAGTTCAGCAGACGTGCGGAACTCTGGAAAGCCTTCGCCAGGTGCTCACCGATGCAGGGATTGTTGAAAGGTTGACCACTTCCTCCGCTTCCTCCGTTTCTAAGAAAAGCCTGCACGGCATCTTTCGAGAGGGCGTACATCTGCGCAAAGATGGCAAAGACGAGCCAGTCATCCTCGCGGGCGCACTTTCCCAGAAAGGAAAGTGGTCGCTTGAGCGAGTACAGGTCGGCAAAGGCAAAAAGGGGCTTCCAGTCGAAGGCTTCCAACAGAAGCAGAGGACACTCGCCCTCTTCCTCTTCCTCTTCAAATAAACTTCCTGATTTTGAAGGTTGAGCGGTTGGAGGAGGCGCGGAAGGAGGTGGCTGAGAGCTGGAGCTCCTTCTCAGCAGCTTTCTCGCTATCGTTGACGGCTCCGACTTGCTCATTTCTTCTCCTGAGGAGCTCTGTCGGCTGAAGGCTCTGCTCAGTGAGGAGGAGGAAGTGGTAGTCGATGGCACTTGTTGTTCAGTCACCGCACTTTTTTCCGCTTCAGCTGGCTTCAACAGCAACGAATGCAGTCGTTGAGTGAGCAGCACCGGTTTTCCTCTCTTTTTACCAGAAACTGCAGCAGCCTGAGCAGCAGCAGCCTGAGCATACTTCCTCTCCATAGCAATGACGGCCAGGTCGAGCAGCTTCTGCGAACTAGCTCGATCGCCCTTAAAGTGCGACTTTCGAAGCAGGCTGCCCAACATCGACTGCTGCTGCTGGGCGCTGCTCTGCACTGAGACGGCATCGGCGGCGTGCTCAGCTATGAGCCGGCCTAGGGCCAGGTGGAGGCGGCTCTTCTCAAACTCGGCGTCGTCGATCAGTGTCGTCGCCTGCTGGTAATTCTCTTCCTGCTGCCGCTGTGCATTCGAAACTGAAGTGGTGGGCGTTCCGGCGTGCCTGTGCCGCCGACTGTGATGATGAGATTCAGAGGCGGACTTTTTCCTTCCGCTTGAGGAGCCTGTGGTGGGAGGAGATGGAGGCGGGGCGAGCAGATTAACCCTGACCAGCGCCTGAAAGAGCAGACTGCAGGTGAAGACGGCGTCACTGCGCAACGAGCTGTAGGCAATCTGTGCCGCCTTGCGCGAGGTTTTGATCACCAGCTTGATGACAAACTTGGGGTTCAGTGATTGCTGCTGATGCTGATTTTGGAGTTCACGAAAGGAAGAAGAGGTGGCGGAAGAAATTCCCATGCCGATGGCATCCCCGCGGCCGGCGGCACTCGCCGACCACTTGTTGCCAAAGCCGCGAAAGCCGTTGAAGCAGCGGAAGAAGGCCTGCAGGAGGCGGCCATTCTTCAGGTAGTACGAGCTGGTCAGCTCCGCCTTCAGGCCGTACAGCTCACTGAGGCGGTTAGCGGAGAAGGTCGGCATTTCGGTGTTGTTGTGGCTGTTGATGTTGTTGTTATTATTGTTGTTGTTGCTGCTGTAATTGCCGCCGCCACCGCCGCCCACATCAGCCGACTTGCTCGAGGCTCTCTTTCGCCGATGTCTTCGTTGTGGCCTTCCGCTCGATGTGGTGGCCACTGACTCGACGTCCTCGTCATAGGAGTCGGCAGTGCCATTGTCACCCTCTTCCTCCTCTTCATCATTGTCCTCTTTTTGTCTATTAGTCTGTTGACCACTGCTGCTGTTGTTGCTGCTGTTGCTGTTTTGCCGAAAACTGCCACGTCGTCGACGGCGAATCTGCCAGCGAAAGAACTTGTCAATGTTGATGTACGGGACTGCCTGCTGCAGGAGAAAGTAGAGGTCGACTGAGGTAGATTGACCAGAGGCCAAATTGACGATTTTAGTTATCTCTGCAGAAGTCCTGCTAGCCAAATTTTGAGTACTTCCTCTTTCTTCTGTAGATTCGTCGTCCTTGAGCGCTGGCTCAAACGCCCTCCAAATAAACGGATACTTGTAGTGAAGCAGTTTAGAGAAAGAGGAGGAAGTCGAAACATGGCCGCTTCGAAGACGCTGAGCCAGACGGTCCAAGGTAAGCTCAGAGGAAAAGGACAAGGTGAGCAGGGCAAGGTCAATGTCCGCTGGCTGCTGATTAGGAGAACTGTCTTTGTCCTCTTCTTTGATGAGCAGGCGTCGAACGATGGTAGAAAGGTGATCTTTATCTTCACATTCACCTTCACCACCACCTCCATAGAGATACTCAATTGTTGGCAGTGTTTTTGCAAAAACAAAGTCCCAGCTCTTGTCGTCATCAACTTCCTCCGAACTGTACTCATCAAAGTGAACGAGCAGGCGGAGAACTTTGCTCTTCTGAGCTGAACCACTTTCAGGAGGTTTCACCACCTTCAGCTCCTGCGCAATGATCGGCGCCAGCTGCCCTCGAAAACGCCCGTAGAGGAGGTAGAGAAACTCGTAGAGGCCATTGGCGAGGCAGTAGTCCACTAGGCGAGACAGCTGCAGGCGAAGGTCGGGCAGGCGAGGACTGTTGATCGAGAGCTGATCATCCTCCTCCTCACCATCAGTTTCACTTGGTGGAAGAAAGCAGGAGAGCAGGTGAAGATGCTGAGAAGAAGAAGTCCCCGAAGCACCAGAACTGCTGTTCAACAGCAGCCGCCCACTCTGCCCGACAGTGCCGAGCATCGTCTGGAAGGTAAAGGACCCCGGATTCAACTGATAAAAGGTGAAGCCGCCAAAGAAGGTCTGCCGCCCGCGGCCGCAGAGCAGGGCGCCCATCACCCGCTGCTTCAGCAGAAAGGAGCCGTGGGCGTGCAGGTAGGCGAGCATTCGCTGGGCGGTGGCCAGCTGCCCTTCTGGAACGGCGATGGCGGGGCAGTAGGGGAGGGAGGCGTGGCCCGTTTCGATCCAGTCGACGGCCAGCTGGAGGCGGCTGCGGTCGACGGCGTACTGCCAGAGCACCTCGGCGGTGACCAGCTCGGCAAAGTCCGTGGCACGCAGAAAGTACCCGCTCCCTTCTTCGTCGAGCAGCCGCCAAAGGGGCGGCGGGTAGAGCAGTGACTCATTCAGCGAGCGCCAGTTGGTGAAGAGGTCAGGGTGGGCGGAGATCTCCTCGAGGGCGGGCAGCAGAAAGGATTTGACCAGCGCCTGCTGCGGGTCGCTTGAGGAGAGGACCCATCCAATGGAGGCCTCGACCGTCTCCGACTCGGCCAGCTTTGGCCGGTAGCAGAAAGCGTACAGGTCGATGATGGAGAGGATCTTCAGGTAGCGCGGCAGGTCGACTTTCTTTTCGATGTTTTCGCCTATTTTCAGCGATGAAAGCTGCTGCTGAGCTTGGGCTCGCACAGAGGCCAGCTCCGCTTCAATGGCCGCCTGCAGCGCCGGGACGCTGGTGAAGCGGCGGTAGAAGAGCAGCTGGAGAATCTTCTGCCGCAGCACGCCGTCGGTGGTCTGCTTCAGCAGGCGGTAGAGGAGGTACAAGCAGGGCAGACCAGTCTGAGAGAGCGCGGTGAAGGTCTGCTCCTCCAGGGCGGCCGTCATCTCGGTGGCCGATTTGAGGCGTCTCGAGACGAGGTCGACGATCGTCTCCACCACAGTGCTCCACTGATGGAAATCAGTCTTTTCGGTCAAATGTCGCTTTGCTAGACACTGCAGCAGGCCAATCTTGTCGGTGGTGGTCTCGAGGGCGGCTCGAAAGGTCGCCTCGGGGGCGGCCGCCAGCTGTTCGGCGGTGATGGTCAGCTGCTGCTGTTGTTGTTGTTGTTGTTGCTCGTGGTGATGATCATTTCCAGACAAAACAAGTGAGTTGGAAAGAATTGTGTGCGTAGTGGAGAAGTTAGTCGATGAGGACTGGCGACGTTCACGTCCTCGAGCTGAGCTTTTATGGGAGGCGGTGGTCATCGAAAGAGAATCATCCGCTTCGTCTACGTCCACCTCTTCGCTGATGCCCACATTCACCTGGTAGACACGCTCGAGGTGACTCTTGATGGAGCGAATCTGCCGCTGGAGAACGGTGAAAATTTTCTCCTTGATAGAGTTCGACGAGTCAGACAGTGAGGAAGAGGAGGTGCTGCTGATGAGGTCCACGGAGGAGGAGGAAGAGGAGACGCGGCTGAAAACCGGGTGAAGAGGTCGACCTGAGAAAGGTCCTGCTGAAGTAGTAGTTTCACTCGTGGTCTCGGACGACTGCTGTTGAAGGCCATCGGTAACCAGGTCACCCCGCTTGATGGAGGCGATGATCAGCAGCAGCTGATTGCAGGACTGAATCAGCCCGCGGAAGAGCGACACGGCGAGCATCATCGAGCCGTAGTCGCCGGTCATGTTGACCACCGCAACCGAGACGATCTTGTTGATCACATTCTGCCAGTCGTGGGTGAAGAACTTGTCCAGCGAGGCGACCCTCTCGTCGGCCGTCTTCAGGCGTGGCAGCTCCTCGCTGAGGAAGTAGCGAAATGCTGTGTTGGGGGAGGCGGAAATGGGATTAGAAAAGTCAAACAAAACAAAACAAAACACCGAACTTACTCTCCACTTGAATCTTCAAAAAGCACTTCACCTGCAGGAGCTGCCGATTTCGCAGGCCCAGCTCCAGGGCCGTCAGGTCCATGATTGCCAAGAATAACAATAATCAAGAAGTTAGATTAAAAAATGTTAAGAAAATAAGTAGAAGAAAGGTTGTAAAGAAAAGAAAACACTCGGCAAAGGACTGCTCAAGCCTGATCACAGCTGATCGCCGTTTTACGCCTCACAACAAACATTGCACTGCAGCGGCGCCTGCAACAGCAGCGACAGCTCGTGCTTGTTTGAACTTTGCAGCGAAGCTACCAAAAAAGTCTCTTCTATCGTTTTTAGGTACAACATTTCACATTTTAGATCTTTGTAGCTTTATTTAGTAGGATGTAAACGAATCATCGTCATTATTTCATCATCATCATAATTGAGGCTTTGGGTGAAAGGGGAGGAAGGGAGAGGGAGTGAATGATTCAGAACAACAGATGATGAGTTAAGAAGAACGCTCTGCACAGAGTAGAAAAGGAAAGGGATGATTTGCGATGCTTCCTTCTGAGCTGATTTTGTTTGTTTGGGGTGTGTGTGTGTGTGTGTAAAAGGATAATGATGGTTAAAATGTGAGAGCATATAAAAGCACTAAGGGGCGTTTTGTGGTGTGATGTTGGATACCAGAGTGTCGTAATAGGTGAATATAAACAAATCATTTCTAATTCATGCTAAACAGAAGTTATATAATATATCAATCATATGTGCAATGGTAAAAACATAGAGTTATTCATTTAGAAAAACACTAGATGTGAGTTTGGGTGTGTGTGAAAATGAAGTCCAGCGTTTGCACGGTTGAGAGACGAAAGAAGGAGAAGGAGAAGAGACGGCAAAATAGGTGATGCAGTTTGAACAACAATTCTTCAGTGGGTGGTGGGGACAGGCTTTTTGCTGTCTGAAAAGAAAAGAGTGAAAGTAGTGTACAAAATAATATAAAAGCCAAGTTTGATAGAAGAAGATGAGGAGGAGAGCAAAGGGAGGAGGAGGACAAGCGAGGCTGATGAGAAAGGATGAGAGAAGGTAGTGTGAATACGTGCACAGTCTAGTGATTGAGACGCTGAAGTAGTAAAAGAAGAGTTGATCGATGATTTAAGGCCAGTTCAGTTGGAACAATCACCATCACACCTTATGACTTCCAATTGTGGTGAGACATGTTGCTGTTGTTGTTTGTACTAGAAGAGCCGTGGTGACCGCCGCCACTGCTTCGAGAATTACCCGAAGATGTCTGACCACCGCCGCCGATTCCGGGCAACATGTTCAGCAGCAGCTGTCGTTGCATGTCACTCAGGCCCGACGAGGATGAGGATGACTGCTGCTGATGTTGCTGTTGCTGGTGATGACTCTTCTGCTGCTGCTGCTGCTGCGAGGCTAGCGACGCCGCCAGCATGCTTGAGTAGAAGAGGTTGTTGAAGCCGAGAAGAGAGGCCATGTTGCCGGCATTTCCGGCACTGCCTGCGAGCAGGGAGGCGATGTTGGCAGCGCCGGAGTTGCCACCGGAACTGCCACCACCACTTCCTCCGCCACCACCGGTCAGCGCCTGCATCGCCTGCAGCTGCTGGGCAAAGAGCAGCGACTGTGTCGCCTGCGAGTTCATCTTCGGCAGCTGTTGAAGGAGGGCTAGTGTGGCCGCCGCCGACTGGGCGTTGGCAGCCGCCTGGGCGTTGCTGTTGTTGCTCGCCGAAAAAGCCGCAGCCAGGTTCGAGGCAAAGGAGTTGGAAGCAGCGGCGGCGGCTGCTGCCGCCGAAGATTGCCTCGAGCTGCTGTGCGCCGCCGGTGGAGTGCTCATCTGCTGCTGCTGATGGGCAGAACTGGCCGAGCTGGCCGACTGCGGCATAAAGGAGGCGGCCATGGCGGCCAGCTGCTGCGTCGCCAAAGAAAGGGGCGAGTTCTGATGGGCCTGTTGCTGCTGTTGTTGCTGCTGCTGATGAGCCCCACCGAGAACTCCCGTCAGTCCGAGATTGGCAGCGGCGGCAGCCAGTTGGGCTGCAGTGGCGTTGCTGCCAAAGAGCGAGTGCATTGCACTGGCGGCGGCGGAGGAGGAGGAGTTGCCCGATGAGCTGTGGTGCTGGCTGGCGCTATGTGAATTCGAAGCCAAATTGCTCGTCGGCGCCGCCTCCCTCTCCGACCGGTCCCTTCTCGAGGAGGAAGAAGACGAGTGGTGATGTGCCTGCTGCTGTTGCTGAGAGTGGTGCGACGAGTGGTGATCTCGCTGATCATTGCCCACCACCGAAGGTGACAGTGCCGCCTGTGAACTGGAGGCGCCAGCGTTTGTCGGAGGCGTCGACGACCTCGCCGCCGCCGAGCTGGCAGCGGCAACGGCGGCCGCCGTGGCAGCCACCTGCTTCTCCAGCTCCTCGTAGGCCTTGGAGAAGGTGTTGATGCGCTTGGTGTGCTCCTCCACCACCGTCTTCTTCATGTTCTTGGAGACGCAGCTCTCGCAGATGACCGAGGGCTTGCTGGGGTCGGAGCGGTCCTTCCACTTCCAGACGGGCGTAAAATCGGTGCCGCACTGGACGCACTCAAAGGGCTCCGGCGGACTGAACTGCTGGTTGCTGCCCGTCAGGTAATCGACCACCTTCTCCAGGCCAATGTAGTAGATGAACTCGGCGTTGTTCGGATTCGGCACAAAGTGCATCTCCGGCGGGGGCATCTTCGGCTGGGTCATCTTCTCCAGCTGCTTCCGCAGCACCTGCTTCACGCTGGCCGCCTGTCGCTGGGCCAGCATCGGGTCAGGCTGCTGCTGCTGAAGAGCCTGTTGATGGTTCTGCTGGCTGCTGCTGTTCACACTGCTTCCGCTTCCTCGTTCATTCATCTGATGAAGTGAGGTGGAGGCGGCTGTGGCTGAGGAGGATGAGGGAGAAGCACTTTGGGAAATATGCTAAAGTGAAGGGAAAAGAAAAGAATGTTAAACTCAGAAAATATTAAAATGTGGGGTATTACCTGAGCGAATTTGGAGCTTGAAGCGGTGGACTGCCGCGAGAGATCGGCATAAGCGGCAGCCAGGCTGTTTGAATTTCCACTATTTCTACTGCTGAGTGATGCTGATCCACGATGCGAAGAGTGAGCAGTGTTCAAATTGGGACTATCATATGAAGATGAGAGGCGAGACTGCTGCTGCGATGACGGCTGCTTCGCTCCATGCAGTGAAGGCGGCGGCGCCGAGAGGTGGGCATTGAGGTGATTGTAGGGAGAGCGACCCATTGGGGACGACGAGCCAAAGGGCGAGCCCAGCACAGAGGCCTTTGAGGTTCTCGACTGGTGCGCCTGAGCTGGCTGCTGGTGGGCGTGATGATGGTGCAGGTTGCCCTGCGCCTGCTGCTGCGCTTGCGCCTGCAGCTGGGCGAGGTTCATCGCCAGACTTGCGCTGCCGCCCAACTTCCCATACAAACTGCTCGCGTGAGAGCTGCTGTGGGCGGCGTTGTTGTTCACCAGCTGGCCACTACCACTGCTGCTGTGTTTGCTCGAAAAGTTGAGCGCCCCCGAAGCGGCCGCCAGCGATTGCTGATAATGACTCGCCAGAGCGTTCAGGTCCCGCAGATTGTTGTTGCTCAGATTGAGACCGGCCAGGGAGGAGGGCAGCGCCGAAGAGAGCAACGAGGAGGCGACGGCGGCAGCTGTGGCGGCCGCTGAAGGGGTGGACTTGTCGCCAGGCTGGTTGAGCAGGCTGTTGCTCAGATGTGATGATGATGATATGTTGTTGTGGGCCGCCGCCGCCTCCTTCGCTGACTGTTGCTGCTGTTGTTGTAGTTGCTGTTGCTGGAGCAGCTGCGACTGGCGCATCCGCTTCAGCAGCACCAGCTTCGCGTCCTCATTGAGCAGCTCCTGGCGGAGGCGGGCAATCAGTTTCAGCTTGGCAATGCGCTCCTCATCGTCCACCGCCTCCTCTTCGGGGGGCGTCGGCGGCATTACCAGGTCTTCTCCTTCATCCAGCTCAGACTTGAGCTCCTCGTCCTCATCCTCCTCGCCGTCTTCCTCGGCAATCGTCCCATTGGCCACCTTCTGAGTGGCTGCTCTGCTGCCGTTTTCTGAAACATTGGAAGAGGTACTGCGCCGCTTCCGCGCTGGCAACGACAGGTCCTCCACTGAGCACTCGGAGATGTCGCGCTTCTTTGCCGCCTCTGATGATGATGAGGATGATCGGAGGCTGCGAGATGATGATGATGATGTGCCGTTTGTTGGCGACGACTGTTCCTCCTCTTTGACGCCATTCGTCAGCGCGCTCTTTGACAGGTCCAGCGTCGTCGATTCGCTAGCAGAGGATACTTTGGGGGCAGAAGATGAGGATGAGGATGACTGCCTGGACTTGGACCGCGTAGTTCGTCTGGTGCTGATGTAGGCTGCTGGCTCCTCAGGCTCCACCTCCGTGGTGGTGGTGACCTCCATTTTCACTTCCGTTTTTGTTTCTTTAACTTTCTCTTTTTCCTCTTTCACCGAGTTTTCTGTCGGGACATCGACGTCCATCTTTTCAACCTTTTCTTCTGCTTCGTTTTCAGGCTTTTCAACTGTTGTTTCACCATCATCCATCTTTTCATCACTTTTACTACTTGTCTCGTCCTCCTCCATCTTTTCAGGCACAGTTTCGTCAAGTAGTGGTGGTGCAGCCTTTTCAACTGGTTCAGGGGATTCAGACTTTTCAGCAGTGGTAGTTGCATCCACACATCCTTCAGACTCTACAGAATTCTCTTCAGAAGGCTTTTCAGGTGGTTGAATAGAAGGAGAGGAGTCTGCATCATCCGCAGATTGCTGCTCATCCTCCTTCTCGCCATTCTCTTTTCTCTTCACTTCACTTCCTGCGTCAATAGCTGTGTTGGATTCAGATTCTAGAAAAAGGGAAAGAAAGAAAAAGTTAGATCAAAAGAATAAAAAAAGCATTCCAAAGCATACCATCTCCGAGAAGGGAACTTTGCTGTGACTTTTCTGTGTCCTCCCCTTCGCCCTCTTCATTTGAGTCGCCATTGGTCGCAGAGATAAAGTCGTCGTCATCGTCGACGGCGGTCTTCTCATCCTCATTCTCTGGAGTAGATGGAGTGGCCACCGACTCCTTTTCATTTACTACCTTCTTCTCCTTGTCGATTTCTTCTGCCTCATCAGCTTCTTCAGAACTCTTTGACTCGCCATTGACTGAGGCCGCTGAGGCTTTGTGTCCATTTGAAGGTACTGCAGCAGTAGTAGGCGGTGGTGAGGAGCCATCATCACCCAAAGAGTTGTCCTCTTCAGTGAATGACTTTTCATTTGTACTTGTAGGTGTGGTTGTGGTTGAAGTAGTTTCATCATCACAATTGTTGGTCAAGATTTTTGACTTCATGTCTTCAGGTCTAGGGTCGTCCTGCTGAAGACTGCTGCTGCTGTTCTGCTTTTCTGTCAGTTCATCAGTCTGCATCAGTGCCGTATTATCATTCTCGTTTTCAGCCGGTTTCGCTTGTTCAATTGCAGCAGAAGCAGCAGATTCAGGCTCCGAGACTTCGGCGCTAGGATCACTCATGTTATGTCCGCGGCAACAACAACAACAACAATATGTGTAACAGAGAAAAGGAAAGGAGACTTTTTGAGCTTTTCAGCTAAAATAAATAACCTTCAAGGATGAAAGAGGAAATTAAAAGTGAAAAGAAAAGGAAAAGAAGAGAAACAGATTCATTAGTCAAAAGGTGGGCAAGCGAAATGTCGCATATACTTACTAAAACTAGGGAGAGAGACTGGGACAAATTAAAAATCAATAATTGCAGTTCAGAAAGGGAGGAAGAGCAGTCTTTTGAATTTTCAACAGAAAGTAAGAGACGGAGAGTTTGCTTTGTGTGTCTTTTTGTACTACGTTTTCGCAGCAGTGCTGTTTGTGCTTAGAAACAAACAAACGGCGCTGGCGCTGGTGGCGATGGTCTCGATAACGGGGCCATGATGTTGCTGCGGTAGGCAACAGAGCAGGAGCAACAGCAGAAGAAGAAGAAGAAACAAAGACGAAGAAGCGGTGGTACACGTCTCTTCGTTCCTTTTCTTTCTCTCTTTTTTCTTGAATCTCACAATCACATATACACTTTTCCTTGTCAAAATGCAGTGCTCAGTGCGGTGTGGAGCGTATTCAGGGACCAGGGGTTGCAGAGACTTTGGTGGCGGTGATTCGCTAGCTTTCTCTTAGACTAAACAAAGGTAGGGAGCATTTTCGGCGGGTTGGTGGTGCACTGGTGGTGGTGGTGAATCTAATCTCAATGGCAATGACAAATGCTGCAGTTGCTGGTGGTCGTAGTTGTAGTGGTGGTGCTTCAGTTGCAGTAGTAGTAGAGCAGTAGTAGACCAGTCAGGCAGGTAGGAAGAATCTCAAGGAAGGGAGGAGGAGAGAAGGAGATCAATCGAAGATCAATCGATATGAGGATATATATTGGGAAGTAGACGGAGATGAAGAGGACAACACTAGAGAGGTGTCTCGTGCAGGGTACTACTCTTCTATCGCCTGACGTGGTCTTCTTCAAAGTGGCTCCTAATTAATCTCCGCTACTCTTCTTTGGCTGCAGCAGCTTAATTTGATCACAATGGCGGCGGCGGTGGCCGAGGTGGTGGTGGTCACTGCTCTGATTGAAAGATCGCCACCGCTGACAGACAAGACAAGACAAGTAAACAGGCCTGCAGAAGAAGACGGTCGAGTGGTCAGCTGAAGAAGAAGAAGAAGAAGGAGCAAGTGTGCACCTACTACCGAAGACTTTATCGTTGTCGGCGGTTTCGGATGGCTCACCACCGCTGCTCTGTTGCTCCACACTGCAGTAGTGTGTTAGTGCTCTTCTATCTTTCCGTCTTTTGTCTTTCCTCTTGTCTTCCCTCGCTTTCAAGTGTTGTTAATGGCGATGCTGCTGCTGCTGCTGCAATTAGTGCTGCTGCTACTGATGGTGTTGCAGTGGTGGTGGTGGGGTGATGAGAACACAGACCAGATTCGGCGAGCAGAGAGAGATAGAGCAGGGTGGGATTGCAGTGCGAGTGCAAGAGAGGCAGATTGATTTGTCTGTTGCCCTTTGCTGATTGCTACAATCGGCTATTGTTGTCGCCGTTTGTTCGTATCATTAATAAATAATAATCACAAATAATTAGTTCGAGCAGTGGCGGTATTGAGCAGCAGCAGCAGTAGTGGTCGTGCTGGTCGTGGTGGTGGCACTGGTGGACGAAAGAGAGCTGCTTCGAGTAGCGGCAGCTGCTGTGTGGTAGAGCAGGGAGCGAGAGAGCGAGAACGGGAGAATGGAGCCGAAAGCTGGCGCCTTCCAAGAGCTGTGAGGAGCAGCAGCAGCGAAGCTGGAGACGAGATGTGGTATTGTCGCCTTTGCTGATCCTGATGGTGATGTTGGTAGTGGTATCTACGGTGGAACAGCTCTCTTCGATGATGATCGTGGTGGTCGAGCCACACACTGGATCGCCTTCAGTGTGTGTTGGGACACAAGTTGCTGAAACGGAACACACAGAAGCAGCAGCGGTTGTTGGCGCACCGCAAGCTCTCTGGTTCTTCTTGTTTTCTGTTTACTTGCAAACAAAGCCGTCGCCAGACGCGCGCGCCAGAAGCAGCGGCAGCCAATTGCCTTTGTACACGACACTGGCGAAGATATCAACAAGGAATTGTATATTGAGGAATCGTAATGCTGAGAGAGTGAGAGAAAGAACTGGAGAGAAATAGAGCTGAGTTGGTAGCGACAATAAGTGTAGTAAGCCAATTTCTACGACAGCAGAGGCGATTCTCTCTTCCTCCTTTTCTCGTTCTCTTTCTCTCCTTCAGGATGGAACTGTGCACGGTCGATTCGCTGTTTGACAATTAGAAGCATATACACAATTTTTTTCTCGCCGCCGTTATATAGACGAAGAACGGTGCCCAGAGGGGAGATTACACTTTTGAATCAAGTGAAGCAGAAAAGAAGGAAGTTCAAAGCGGATCAAAGATGCTTCTGGTGTTTTTGAGAAGTCTTTTTGTTTAGAACCAATTACGTAAGGGTCAGCAAAACAATTTCAAACTCTTCAAAAGGGTTCTGCAGCTGTTTTCGCAGAGTTTGTGTTGTTATTGTTGTAAAGGTGTTGGTGGCGGTCTTCACTCCTTCACTGCTTGATCAACAAATGTTGACGCGAGGTGATTATGATGGTGGTGATGATGATGACATGTGGCCTGACGAGGGTGATAATGAGAAGAAGAAGAAGAGGAGCCGGGTGGCGGGAAGAGCAGACACAACAACAGTAGTGCTGTGCTTCCGATGCCGGTAGCGGTAGTGTGCCGGGGGACCGAGTAGTAGAGCAGTATCAGTGTTCACACACTACCACCGCTCCTTCAGAGTTTAGGTGCAGAGCGGATTCAAGAGTGCTGCTGCTGTGATGGATCCAGCCTCAATGGATGCACAGGCGGCGGGCACAGGCGACAGAATTGGACACAGGCAGAGATTGTCTCTGTGTGCGAGTATGAGTGCTCTTCATTAGCCAGCCTCTGTAATTAGCTCGCTCGGTTGTGCTGCTTCTGCTCCTGCCAATGAGAGCTGTGGTCTGCTTGGGGTCGGCCGCTGCTAGCAGCTGTATGCCGCAGTTCACAGAGGACGTGCCGGGGGAGAGGCGGCCCGTTTGCCAGCAGCGCTTTAATTGCCCGGAGACAGATGGCTTTACTGTTCTCACTTTAATTAAGCAAATGGTTTTGGATTCTATTTTGTGGTACAACAAAAAAAATTAACGAGACAATGAATGACTGAGTTTGAGTTGAGGTGACCAGTGGCTTGTGTGATTACATGTTTTATGGCAAATATTGTCCACTACATCTGCTGACACATCTTGGTGAGCTTTGGTACGTACTGGCGAAAGAGGTACCCGGTGATGAGGGTCCAGGTGAACGGGCTCAGGCAGTCTGTAGAAGGGAAAGTGTGAAAGAGGTGATTAGGTTACAGTGATGTTGCATCGCCTAATTAGGGTACACTTACTACTCTGGCCAGTTGGAAAGCCCACTACTGAACCGATTGGGTAGAGGGCGTTCTCGGGAAAGGTGAATATCGGCTCGTATTTGTACCTCCAGTTGACGGTCACCGTGCAGACCACCTAAAGAGGATGATTAGTAAAAAAACAAAAAACTCGATTGCAGGAGAACATACGAGAATGAGGTAGAAGACGACGTAGAGGACCAGCTTTAGTTTGCTCAGCTTGATCATCTGATTTCGGCCTAAACAAGTAAAAATTTGAGTTAGAACACGGCAACTTTGAATTATCACTCGAGCACTCACTTTTACTGTTCAGCTCATCGGAAGCCTTGTTCAGCTTGCGCTTAATCTTCGAGTACTTGGCAAACTCGTCCGTCATGCTAATCAGCCCCAACTCCTCCTTGAGGTCGGACACCTGCCGCAGCAGCGACGTCTCCACCGGGCAGTCCCAGATGAAGAGGTTCACAAGCTTTAGATTGATGATGAAGTTGACGACCATGAAAAGAAGAAGAGGAAATAATAGAAGGGATTAGATGCGGCCAAAGAACAAGAACAAAGAAGGTAAATAAATACACTCACCAGCGAAACTATCGTGGGAATGAGCGCACTGTACAGACTGATGCCGGTGACCAGGTAAAAGAGGGACAGGTCGCCACCAGTGTCGTCCACCTCGCCTGTGACATCAACATCAACATCAACAACACCGTCCGTCATAAGAAATTCTCGCCAGATGAACCCGTTATCAGCGGTAACAATCAACGGAAAATTCTTGCACGACACCACGGGAGCTTCAAGAAAAAGAAGAATAATCTCCACTTGATCTTCTTTTCAAGCAAGCAAATCAAATAGAAAGCATTGGCCGAGGCAGATGCAAAGACAGAGGCAGCCGTCGCCGAAAACTCGTTTGCTCTGCGCGTGAGCGCCGCTGCTGCTCAAAAACTCTGTTTTGTTGTTGTCTTCTCTTCTCTCTGTGTTCTCTGTGTTCTCTTTTCTATCCTCTTCTTCTCTGTATGGTCGTCTCGCCTTGCTTTGGAACTTGTAGATTTTCAGTGAGAGAAAGAGTCTGGCGCCCACTACTACTACTGCTGCTGCTGAATCCGTAGCAGTCGCCGTGTCTTCTCTGAGAGTAGAAGAGTAACAGCAGCAGCAGCAGCTGGCCGTTTGAACCAGCTGAAGTCTGTGTATGTGTTTTCTTCGCGTTTAGCCTTCTTTTCATTCGTCGTACTCGTTCTCTCGCCCTCAGTTCTCAGAGGCAGAGTTCGGCACACAGACGCCTACAGACAGTTCTTTCACTTGTGATCTGTTTTTATTTTGTATTTTAAATTCTTCTCACCATCGACCTCTTCTAGCCATCACCAGACCACACTGGAATATTTGCTGATTGGAAGCTTCAACATTTTCTTAATAAGCATTTTTTCTACTGCCTTTCCCACTGCCTGCCTGTCTGCTTTTACCTTTATCTACACTGATTTATATCATTTTTCTTAGAAACGCTACTGCTGATAAAGTCTTCAACAACGCTGACACAACACAACAACAGCAGTTTTTATACTCCACATAGTCATCAACATCAGACCATCTGTTTTTTATGAGAACCTAAAAGGATTGGTGCTTGGCCACGGCGCTGCGATGGATGCTACAACACATTTTTGCAGAAGAAGAGGAACTGCTGTTTCTTCTTCTGCCGCTGTCGTTGTCCAAGTACTTCCAAGAATCGCCCCCTCCTCCTCCTCCAGGCAATAATGATGTGGAAGTGATTCATCACGACTGCATCTGTTGTTATTGCAACGGCAGTCGTCATCCTCTTTCTCAGCGGTCTTTCTCCCACTGAGGCAAGAACCTTTCCACTACAAAATTTCAGTGCATTACCATTGGTGTGTTGTATAAATGATCAAATCCCCCGGGCATTGTTTGCTTAAATTATCATCATCTCTTGACCTCATCACCTCTCTCTCTCTCTCTCTCTCTCTCTCTCTCTCTCTCTCTCTCTCTCTC
>JAALOO010000551.1_pt1 | contig 32714 bp, 14 predicted proteins | sample 7257641 | NCBI WGS metagenome assembly JAALOO01 (sample SAMN14085613, study PRJNA598686) | mite metagenome | biome: ENVO:01001000; feature: ENVO:01001002; material: ENVO:01001226; isolation source: single female mite from University of Michigan culture on fish food culture... ...
AAATTTAGAAAAACTAAAGAGTACGTGTCGCGAAGCGACACTCACGCCCTTGTTTGCAATTAAAAATGTGATAAAAAAAATGCAAAAAGGAGAACCTTATTGCTAATAAAAAACGGCTCAAGGGGAGCCATTTTTGACGAAAAGTGGGCTTTCCTGCGCAATGCATTTGTATAGCAAAAAAAGTTATTTTTTCAGTACACATTTTTCAGCAACCACACATCGGATTTAGGTGCTGTAAAAAATAAAATGAAGACAAGATTGTGATTTTCATTTTAATCGGTTGCAAAACAGGTTGAACAATATTATTTTTTATGATAATCAAGTTTTTAAAAAACAATGCGTTTAACAGTCAAATTAACATGCAAAAAAATTTTAAATTTTTTTTGCAATCAACTTAAATGAAGATTACGTTTTCATCTACATTTTGTTTTTTACAACACCTAAATATAATGTTTTGTTGCTAAGAAAAGTGTACCTAAAAATGACCTTTTGTTATACAAATGCATTGCGCAGGGAAACCCACTTTTCCTCAAAAATGGCTCTCCTTAAAGCACGTTTTTTTAAAATGTGTCGGTTTGTGAGTGCGTTGTTTAATTAATGTCAATTGTCAAGCACTTTTTTTACCAAGTTTAATTCAATGAGAATCAACAGCAGTATTGTGAAAACGGGCACTATTTTTGTTGCTTTTGAGCAGGAAACGTTAAAAACTCACCGTTTTTGAGGCACAAAAAAACAAAAAAACAAATTTGTTAAAAACAACTGCTTGTTGCCGTTGTTTTTGGTTTCCTTTGTCAATGAATCAGTCAATCGTCCAAAATATAAAAATCAAAAAAATTCAATTTTGTTCTTCATATAGTAAAGTTCAGTTTGGATTTTTTACTTTTTGGTAGATACAGACTAAATTTTTGCAAATTCAATTTTTTTGTAAAATTTTACTTCTAAAAAGTGCTTATTGTTTGCACATTAAGCGTCGTTTGGCTAAACTATCATACCTAAACTGTTTAAAAATTTTTTTAATTTTTACGTCTCACGGTTTAAAATTGGGCGTTTTAATTACGGTCATCTGCCCGAACGGTCTGGCAAATTGCATTGATAATGTATTTTTTCTATAAAAACAAAGTTTAAATTTGTTTGCCCAATGTGCAAAAAAAATAGTAAGTAGTATTGATATGTGAAAAATTTGTTGTGCTAGGTGATCTAAAGTTCAAAAATCATTGGCTAACTTTCAACTGAATATTCAAATTTTCAGAGTAAGTATAATATAAAACTACAGTTCTGTCATTTTTATTAATTTTGTTTTGTTTGTAAACTAATTTTATTGTTGTTTTTTGAAGTTTAGCTGCTATATCGCTTGTTTTGGCTAATAAAACTCTTTTGCAACAGAAAATTTTTTTTACTAGGTTCTTTGTATTCAAACAACGTTGACGTTATTGTAATTATTTATAATTATTTAATTTTTTAATATTTTAAACTTTAAAAAACAAAAATTTAAAATATTTACAACAAAATCCATAAAAATTAACAAAATTAAAGCATTGTGTCGTGTATTTATTGCATTTGTAAACGTAACAGTTTATTTTGCATTGTTTATTTGTCTGAGTAAAACTTCCCCATAAGCCCACATATTGTGCCTTTCAAGAAGTTGATTCCACAAATTTATTTCATCAGCTGTTGATTCTAAAAATTGTAAAAAAGTTTTATCAGTTAATATGTCAAATAAACATAAATTTTAACCAACTTACCAGATGAGTTGGCTGATAATCTCACTCCACCTACAAATACTTTTTTGCTAATTTTTTGCATTGCGTGTTCACTTTGAAACCAAACTGTTATTTCTAGTGAGCGTTTTTGCAAATCAGTTGCTGTTATGTTTGAAAAAACAAAAGTTTGATTCCAACGAGGGTTTGATGAGTATTCAAGAGGACATTTGATAGCAGCAGATTTTTCTCGATTTTGTTTTGACCGTTCAGGTAAAAGTAGTCTAAATTTAAAATTATTTTAAAATTAATAATTTTAAAAACTGAAATTTAACTTACAGTTTACAAAAAGTAATGCCAATAACATTTGGTGCTGAAATATTAAATTGCAAGTTTTGTGCTTCTTTTATAAGAATGTGCAGTGATCCAGAATCAGAAGGTTGTTGATAGTCTGTACTGTTGTTTGCCAATTTCGCATCATTTTGGTATTTGATGGCAAGAAAAATAGTTCCAGTGTATTCAAAATCAAGGTTTTCCTGTGAAACCGACGTGCACTGAATTTCACAAATCGACTCTACGGGGACGTATGTTTCACTTGTTTGAGTTGGTTTTGGATTAGTTGAAATCGGTTCCTGAAACAATTTCATAAATAACTTTAATTTTCAGTACTTTTAAGAAGAAACCTACCACCAAACGGAACCACGTTATTGTGCCCAGCTGCCCCGAGGAGAGTATCGATGCGTCAAGTGGACCGAGGATCATCTCAGCAACTGGTTCATTACGCCCAAACTTGTCATTGTTCCACACTGACAGCCAAATTTTCCGCCCGGTAAACTCTCCAAAGGGGCCGGTAAAACGAAGCGTTTCATTGAATTCAGCGTGCAGCTGGCCGGCAGGAGAACGCCCTGTTATGCTGCGATACGCCTTCACAATTCGAGTCTTTCGTTTGTTTGACCTGCTCCTATCAGGCAGAAGGTACACTTTTACGTAACTGAAAAAGGAACATTTTTGTAAGTTTAAAATGCTACAAATCTAAATAATGGTAATAATGTTTCTGCTTACAGATCTGCTTTTTGACGGAAGGCATCAATGCGGCACTTATTGATCAGTATTTCCAGTGTTCCGATTCTCATTTCGTACTTGACAGCAATGGACAGTTCGCCAATCGTTTGCGAGCAAACCAATGATTCTGAGGTCACAGTTTGAACAAGTGGTGCTGCGGCTGGTGTTGGCTTTTCCCTTTCAAGCTTTGTTTGTTCATTGTTGACATGTTCCTAAACAAAAAAAATAAATAAAATGTTACTTTTCTATGAAATTAAACAATAAAATAATCTCTTACAACAATTTCCTGGTAGTGACTAGACGTGACAACTTTTTTAGTACTTTGCGGAAAGTTGTTGAATGCTGCAGTTGAAGTTTCACTTGATGAAACCAACCGTAAGCTCGATGGTTTGCGCGTCCACGAGGAGGATCCTAAAATAGTAACAATAAAATCATTTTTTGCTTTTTTTTAAACCCAGTCTTACCTTGGCTAAATCCTTCATCATCTTCTTTAGATGACGACATCTTCTGCCACTCCCCGTTATGAGTAGCAGTAGCTGCGTAGTAGTACTGCCCGGTGGTGAATGAGTTGTCGCCGAGTTTTCCTGTTTGTTTGGTGCGAGTGGTGCGCAGTGATGACGTGGAAATGGAGCGCATGGTCATTGCAGAAGTTTTAGAGTTTCCCGCCATAGTGGGCGTCACTGGATTTGACAGTCGATAGAGAAGAGAGGGCGTCGACAGGGTGGCAGCTGTTACCGTGCTCTCATGCAGTTCCCCATGGCTGCTCGACCCTGGTTTTGACCCTTCTCTGCATCCTCCCCTTGACTCTCGAGCAGCAGTAGTCAGGTGAGGCGTCGACCTGGAGCTAACCACAGTGGTCAGCTGCTCTACAAAATGAGAAGAAGAATGAGCAGGAGGAGGATGAGGAGGAGGAGGTGTCTTCAGTGTCTCGTAAATGTTTTGCTCTGATTTGTCATCAACTGCTTGGCTCCGGTCATTGGCCCGTAAAACTCGACCGTTGCGATGAGATTTGTGGAGGTTTGGTTCAGAGAAGGACTTGTTCGGCGATGGTGGTGGTAAGGGTGGCAGTGCCTTTTCTGACTCTTCTGAAGCGCTGCGATGTCCCACTGTCCCGTACTGCTGTCCTGATTGTTCTTTTGATGAGCGATTTCGATTTCGTACAAAGGAAATGTTTTTCAGCAACTTTATGCCGCCACCGTAGATGGAGTCCCAAGTGGTCTGGTTTGACGTGGTTGTTGTCGGTTCTGCTGTCGTTGGCGTCAGTGTTGTTGTTGCTGTTGCCGTTGGCGCCTGTCGAGTATCACGAAACGACTTTGATCCCTTTTGTGATCGCTCAAGTTTGTACTTTGACGTTTTGGCACTCTTGTGGCCATCTGATGCCATGAGCGTGGTCGACGACGTGGCACCCTTAGAGTGAACATTCCCAGAAATGGTCTTAAACTTGCCACTGTTTTTGTCATGTTTTGCCGTTGTTGAGCCGTTCCCCCTAGAGTCGCTCCAATTGGAGCGGTCTTTAGAGCGCGAGCGAAGTGAGCCAAGCAGCAGTTGAGTGGATGAGTTTAGCAGCGTTGATTTGGGTTTTGCCGACTTGTTTGTTCGCTGTTCTGATTCATCATCGCCCACTGGAGTAGTAGTGTACAGCTGTTCGGAGGCTTCCGAGGGGGCACGCTGAATCCAGCCGTAAATTTCTGAGTGCTGTTTACTTTTTTCCTCCGTCTCGGCGTTATCGCTGAGCATTGACTTTACCAGAAAGTTGCGGTTAAGTGGGTTTGATTGAGTGAGCAGCTTAGAGATTCGTTTATTCTCCATTCGGTCATCAGCTTTGGAAAAGTCACTTTGGTACGGAGATCCGTTGACGTCGTTCACTTGCAGCACAGTGCGGTAAATTACTTTGCTGTCCTCCAGTGACTCAACTTTAGGTGGCCGTATAGATTGAATGGTTTGAAGTTTGATTTCTTTTTTAGCCCGAAATGGAATAGCTGGAACTGTTGCAGTGTTTGGGTTAGTGTTGGACTCGTTTTTGATGATAATCATGCTTTGGCCTTGGTTAATTGTTATTTGAATTTGACTTTTAGAAAAGCTATCTTCCTTTTGACAAGATAGCACAGCGTCCTTTGCCATTTTTTCAGTTTTAGCATTTAGAATTGCTTTTCCAGCCAGTTGGTGTGATTTGACAATGTGAACGGCACTTGTGGTAATCATATGGTCAGCTAAGTAGTCGACAACGTGTTCCCTCAGTTTAGATGAGGTAAATTGAAGTCGAAGGACATAGTAGACTTTAGTTAGTAAAAGTGGAACAACATTTCTCTTATGCACATTTTTGTCGATAAATGTCTTTAGCAGTGCAATCCAGTCAGAGCGGAAGAACTCCGCGTTGAGTCGGTGAAGCTGATCGAGCGTCAGTTGGCGGAAGTTTGCATCAAGGAGCAGTCTTCTTAAAGCGTACTTAAGTTTTACAAGTCTGTACTTGATCAGCGCCTGCTGACGAGTTAGTTTTGGTTTGACAATTGCCTCGGCGCTATTATCTACTTTGGCTGTTGCGGGTGAAGAGCTGATTTGCATTGATGTGACTGATGGCGGAGTTAGTGACATTAGATGAGGCTCAATTTTAGGGATGATGTGCTTGTTTGAGCCATTCGCTTCCAATAGGCTGCTAGTGAAGTAGCGCTCTAGCTTGGAAGTCGTTGAATCAGGCTCTGAAGCGGTGTTTTGCAAACGGTCCTCTGAAACGAGCTCACTTAAATTGGTGTTTGCAGTGACCACCTGAAAGGTTTCATCCTCATCTTCCTCCTCCTCCTCTTCCTCTTCATTATCAGTCCGTTCCTCTGGCTCTGAGCCATTTTCAGAAAAGGAAGAAGATGAAGTAAAAGAGATTTCAGAAAAGTTTTCTCCGGATGAGCGCGGATGAGAGTCAAGTTGTTGCTGATGATGATGATGAACAGATTTGGTTGCCTTTCTTTTCGAGTACTTTTCCTTCATTAGCGGTGAAGACTGAGAGGAGGGAGGGGAATGCGGTGACAGTGAGGGGTCGGAGAGTTCGCCTATTTGAGCTGCGTTTGTCCTGCCTTTCCGTTTCTGGCCATCATTGACTACTGTCTGAGAGCTGTTGTTAGAGGACAGCTGGTGGGGGTGGTCAAATTGCAGGCTCTGAAAGTTGGACGAGGTGACGGAGGAAAGCGTCTGCAGAGAGGACTCATTCTCCGACTCCTCGATGATGGTGTGCAAGTTGTAGCTGAAGGGATTGCCGTACATGTACGGGTGTTGGATCATCTGAAACTGAGGATGCAGTTGTTGTTGCTGCTGTTGACTGTTACTGGGAGCCATCTGCTTAAAGTGGTGATAGGGCGGCAGCATGAGACCGTACGTCTTGGCGTCGGCCACCATGTCCAGGTTGACGTCGTTCTCGCCGATGACGCCGCCGCCGCCACTGCTAGGGCCGGAGGAAAAGTACTCCAAGCCTTCTTCTCCCTCATCCATTTCACCCTCTTCATCGCCCTCCTCGACGGTGTAGTGCTGTTGCTGGTGGTGGTGGTAGAGGACATTATTTGGGTCGTAGTACTGCTCATAGTCGGCCTCATAGTCGATCATGTAGTTCTCGTACAGACTTTCCCTGTTGCTGATGTTTTCGGCTGCTGATCGGTTCTGTTCACCACCACCATCATCAGTCACCTGGCTCTCCTGGACACTGAACATTTGTCCTCTAGGCGTCCTCTGCGGTCTGAGTTTGCCAGTGACCTCCTCTTCTTCCTCTTCATCGTCGTCGTCAACATTAGCCTCGGTGATCTCCGTTGAGTGGTGCAGTTGGGAACGTTGTTGTTGTTGTTGCTGTTGTGTAAATGAGGGAAAGTACTTGCCGCTGTTGGTGGCTCGTTGAAACTGACTAAACTGCTGATTGAACACAATGGGATTGTAGAGCTGCGATGTGACGGCTGATGAGGCGGCCGAGTGACTGACTCCATCCAGATCTGCCAAATCTGATGAGGAGTTGAAGAGGGTGAATGAGTCCACTAGAGATTCAGGTGACTGCTGAGAGTGCTGACTTTGATGAGATGAGGTGTCAAAAAACAAATCATTTTTCCCCAGTGAATGTGAGTATTGACCAGGCAGTGTTTGATCAGGCGGCTGAGTATTGTCGAAATTGGGGAATACATTTGTTGAGGCTGTTTGGGCTGTTCCTTCAAAGCTGTTTGCTGGTGCAGGTGGTCGATTTGGACTAGCACTCATGGTGAGCGACATTATTGTTTCACAGTAAAGCAATTCACAATTAAAAACGATTGTAAAGTAGACGAGATGGCTTTATATGGCACTGAAGTCGTTTGCGGTGACAGAAAGTTGCTGAACCAATCGATTTTGTAAGTTGCACTGTTTACGAGAAATGTAAAAGTATTTTTAGAGCAGATTAATGGTTTGTTCAATAACATATTTGCTCACAAAAAACATTAAATTTTGTTCAAATGAGCCACATGATTACTGAAGACTTGTATATTTTAGTATAGAAACACATTTAAAACAGATTGCAAACATATTTAAAAAAATGTAAATAGCAAAATTATATTTGCAATAAACACAACTTTCATCTAAAAAATGCATTTTAACAAAATTTTCAAAAACTTAGTCGCAAACAAATTAAGTACAGCAAAAACACAAATGGATAAATTAATTTTAAGTTTGTTAATTCAATTCAATTCAAAAAATCAAAATAATAAATTGATATTAATTAACAATTTGAACAATTTTCTGTTTGATGTCACAACTTGAATTGCAAAAATAAAATAATTTTGTTTGATAAAAATGATTTACATTTTTAAAAATTAAAAAAAATTAAATTAACTACAAAGGTTTCCAAACCTGCAGTTTGGCATAGTATTTATGTGCCAAATAAACTAAAAAAATGTGCAATACAGCAAGTTGTGTTTATATAAAATTAACTTGATAATATCTAAGAAACATTCTTGAAAGTTGTTAATCGGCCCAAGTTTGAAAACACAATTACGACCAGGCATTAATTGATCTTAGTTGGAAGTGTCATTATCGGTAATGGTCGATTGAATTGCGTAGATCTCACACTTAATGCCAGTTGAGGTCATGCAGGCAGAAAAGATGATGCCGTTTGATAATTGGCCGCTCTAACAAGTGTCTGCAGCAACAGAGAGCGACAGCAGTGACAGCAGTGATTGCGGCAAGTAAACAGGGCAAACTAATCAATTGGCAATGCTGCAGTCTGCTTTTTTCTATTAGGTCGTTGTCTGGTCAGCAGCTTGGCTTTGCCAAGTTAACTGGGTGAACTGAATCAATTAGTGTGAATGTCCATGAGTAGTGCTTTGTTTTTTGAATGAAATTTAAAAGCTGATATAGCCGTCCTTTTCTATTGTTCTAAAACCTGCAACCTGATTAAAAACTGCAATTTTTTTACTGTTTTTTGAGCTGCTTTACCAGTTAGTGATGCCTCAATGACCGCTAATTGACAGTTAGACAGCGTTGAATTGGGAAAATTGATGTGGCAATTGAAAACATATATAATTTAAATTTAGCTAAAAAACTTTGCTAAGTTAATAAAACAAAATCTTTTAACAAATGTGTGTTTTATACTTGAACAATCTATTTTGTGTTTAAACAAAATTTATAAATAAAAACAATTATTTAATAACCTGCTGTGTTGCATAAGCTAAAGTATATTTTAGCTGCTGAATAAATTAATATAAATTCAAAATAGCGCATATATGGAGTTGGATATTCACAAGGTTAAAACAACTGCTTTTGTTGCAAAATGCTGAGAAAGTATAACAACAAGGTAATTTTTAAATTGCAAAATGTTTATAAACTAAATAAAAATTTAATTTTTACTAGAATTACAATAATTAATGTTGAAATTTGATGTCAAATTCACACAAAAAAAATTAAACAGGTTTCACTTTAGTATTTACCGTTAATTAATTTAAAACAAAAAATATATGGCACTAAAAACAAACAAAATGGATGACTTAAAAACGGTGAGGGGTAAGTAAGAGCGCTAACGGCAAACACGAGGCTGCGCTAAGACATGTGAGATAGTGTGTCAGTTGTGTCTTCCAGAGCACTATTGAACGGTGATCAGTAATAGCAACAACAACAATAGCAGCAACTGCGGCACTACGACCATCACCATCACCATCAGGCGACCAGGCGTAAGCAGCACTGACTGTCAGTCTATTCACAGTGAGCAACAGAGCACAGTCAGAAATGTACAGTGAAATGTATGTCGGGCGAAATGACTGGCAAAGGAGTTTGGCAGTCAGTGAGTGAATGAGTGAATGAGTGAATGAACGAGAAGAAAAGAGAGAAGGAGAGAAGAGAAGAAGCCGCTAAGTCGCACGACTGCTCTCGCCGCTTAACTGTCACTAGCGGACACTGCACATGCAGGCAGGGAACATCAAACGGCAAAACTGGACAACAGAAGAAAGAGAGAAAGAGAAAGAGAAATTGAGAGCTAAAAAGAGTCAAAGGCAATTTTGGCGTTGGTTGGAGACACAACAGGTGAGCGCAGTGGGCACTACTGCTATAGCAGTGCTGCCGTTGTAGTGTTCCCACTTAGCCAATGCACCTTCTCAGCAACAGGTAAATTTGGAGACGGGTAAATATAAAGTGAGAAAAAAGAAAAACAAAAAAAATATTAAAAGTTGAGATTTTCAAGTTAAAATTATTTTAATTTTAACAACAATTTACAAAAAAAGTAGTTTCAGTGCAAACATCAATGTTTTTATTTTTTAAATTAAATTAGAGTCATTAATGATAAAAACAATGGTACCTGGAAGTTTATTCTACTGTTGTACTAAAACTTGTTTGTTAACTAATGTATAAATCAAAAAATAGTTAGGGAAGTTTTTAACGAAAAATCTTTTAACTTTTAAACTTATGTAATATAACAGCTCTAAACTATTTTGTTCAAAATACTACAAAAACAAATTGATACTGATAGCTTAAAACTAGTTTTTTAATTTACACATTATTTGTTTTTAATGGTAAATACAACGCAGGCACACAGATATGACAATGATCATAAAGTGAATCAAGTTATCATCACCAGCAACTCCATTTTCCCATTTTCAAGTTTTCCCCTGTTTTCTGTACCTCATTGTGGCACCTCCAGTTTTTCTTTTATTGGTTTCCGTCATGGTCTTGTTAACATGTTGATTTGTTTGCTCGTTTGCCAGTCAGTAAGTCAGTGACAACAGGGTGGCAAGTTTCAAGTTTCAAGTTCAGTGCCTATTTTCCAATGCATGCTGGCGCGCCACTTGAACGCACTTTTGTCATTGTCGTTTGCCATGGAGCCCAAAAAGCAAGGTGCCTGGCGCCAGATATCCTATACCTACTACTACTGGCTGCTGTCCCATTGAAATTCTAATTGATTTGGTGCATTGCAAAAAAAGACAACAGTTCTTTTTTATCAGTCAACCACAGTTAGTCTAACTCTAGCGCTTCAAATGGTTTTTTTGCAGTCCAACTTGAATGCCCAAAACGAACAAAGTATCAACGCTGCACAGTTGTGACTGTGAACCACTCGTGTGTCCACTTGCACTGTGCATTTGTGCCTTTTCCTCGCTTTTTTATGCTTTTTTGTGGAAGTCTTATTATACACTCGTTGAAAGTGCTGCCATTGATTACAGGAAAAAGAAATAAAGAGCAGCAGAAAACAGAAAACAGTTTTGTGATGGCGCAAAACAGGTAACAATTGTAGTAGCCAGGCCATTGCTACTGTGTTGCACTCTTTATTTGCTTTGACGATAGCTTGAGCCGTAGTCAGTGTACAATAAAAACATTTTGTAAAATACAACTCTATTTATTTTTTTATTGAAGTGTTACAAAATAAATTTATTTTAAACTTTTTATACAATTAAAAAAGTGATTTTGTGATTTTAAACATAAAAAAATTTGTTTAACTAGAAAAGACAATTTTAAAATTGACAGTTTTGCTCGTTAGCGACTGTCATTTGCATATCAATTTGATTGATTTAAAAATATTTTAGTTTTTTGCCCATATCACAAACATTTTTTTTCTAGCAAAAGTTGGCCAATACTGATTTACTATGCAGCACTTCTACTTTTTCTGTGTTATTTGCGTTCTGTTTTTTCTCATCAGTTTGTTGACTTCTTCAGTTTACCTCTTTCTTTTTGGGATGTGAAGTGAAGCGAACAGACTGTGATGATTGTCGTCGTTTCTTTTCATAGACTTCAAAAGAAAGTCAAGACAGTCATCACAACTAAAACAGCATGGCAGAATAGCAAGGAAATGAAAGGAGAAGAAAAAACAAAAAGAACTAAAAAGACAACGGCTAAGAAATGAAAATGACAGGCGCAAAAAGCAAGGACACAAACGCATACAGAAACGAATGCTAGTCAAAATTGTTGTGGCACACAAGTTCAAGAAAGCCTGTCAATGAAAAAAGAAGAATAATTTTGTTAAAATTGAGATAATTAAGCACAGGCAAAAACTGCCACTGTTGTATAATGACAGGTCAGTGTGACCTTTGCAGTAGATAAGAGCATCGGTAAACGGTTGACAGTATGCAGATGGCAGACAGAATGCTCTCAATTGCTGTACTTTTTTAATGTCAAGTATAACAACCAAAATATTAAATTTTTTACGTTTTTGTTTTAAACACAAAAAGGTTTTTTGTAAAATGATGATTTTACTTATTTCTAAATCAGATTATAACTTTTAATTAATGTATTATGTAATCGGGCATTGTTTGCTTAAGAAATAATTTAAAAAACAGCATTTTGGCATATTGTTAATTCTTATTTTTCAAATACAATTTTTAAAAAAACACTCTAGGTTGCTTTGCACGGTTGATCACGGCATCAACCAATTACCCACTTATGAATGGGGGTTCTTCCCCCTCTTTTTTGTGCCCTTTTTGCCGTTTTTCTCTACGCCTTTTGTCACCTCTGGTTGTCGCTTCTGCGGTGGTTGTTTAGGTAAATCTGCCCGAAACACGCTACCTGCCAGCTCAGTCTAACTGCCTGCCTACCTACCTACCTACTGTTTACCTCTTTGACAGGTGAAGTGGAAGTGTAATCCGGATGTGGCTCACTGGCGAGGGCAATTGACAATTGAGCGATCATTACTTTGTCATAGTGTAGCAGGCAATGCAAGGGAGCACTGCAGCAGCCACTCGAGCAGTGTAGTCATGCGACGGCTAAGCGAAGATGAAGTCAGTCTACAGCACAGCTCAGTACGACATACTCATGACATGCAACACAGACACACACATGAAAAAAGGGCACTGACCAACTGAGTTGTGATCAGAGAAAAAAAGAGGAGAGAGGAGTGTCTCCTTTGGTGCAATGTCTCGGCGAATACAGTTTTTAGCTTTATTACACTGACAACAAACTTAAGCAACATCCGCCCAATGATCAAGAGTAATACGACCAGTTGAAAAACGGATATGTGACCAAAAATAAACAAACTTTTTAAAGTAATAAATGCTTCAAAGTTGACAGCTAACGGCTAAAAAGTTGTCAACAACTTTGGTAAACATTATAAAAACAATTTAAAAAAAGAGCCTCGCTAACAGTATCAAACTATTTTTAAAAACCAAATAAATAACTTTTACCAAATATTTGTTAGTTAAGTTAGCAAAATAAATAAAAATGTTTTGTTAAACAAAATAATTTATTAATTTTTATCCTTAACAAAAAAATTAAAATTTTAATTTTTTGTTATAAAAAAGTAAATTGAACTAAAAAGTAAAAAATGTTTGTTAGGGTGGCAACACTAAATGTAAACATTTGTTTTGATGTTATAAAAAGCAATAACGTAGGTTGGCTCAAATATGAATTAACATCGCCTAGTTTTTTCTCATTTAAACAAATGTAAGTTTATTTTTACGTGCATTACATTATAATGTTGTAATTATTCATTTTTGTTTTAAATATTTTTTACAAATTGCAAAATTTTTATTTTTTAAGTAAGGAAAACAAGTTATATTTAAAATTTTACAGCACACTTGTTGCAAAATATCAAAACTTTTAATGATGACTTTTTTAAGTAAAAACCGCTTTACCTAAAAACACATTAGTTAATAAAAAACAGCAATTGAACTGCGATACCCGATTTATTGGCTATTGCTTTCAAATAAAAATATACTATTGGCAAAATAAAATTATGGCACAACCACTAAAGTTTAGCGGAATAGCTGAATGCCCATATTAAAGTCTAGCAGCTGCATTATATTGTTGGCAAACAATGGCCGACACTGTCTGAACACCTGCACATCAGTGGACAATACATCATTTTAACCTTATGTTTATTAAGTTTAATCGGTAGCCATCGCATTAATGCAGCTTAGTGATTGGTTTCGGGAAACAACCACCACCACCACAACAACAACGACGGCCAACTGTTGATCAAATTTGCGCTGACCTAGAAGTCATTCAGTTCTGTTTTATTACTATTATCTATACAGCACATACTACAAAAACAGAAAACCATGCAGAGAATACCCATTCAACCAATGGTTGCCCTTTCAAAATGTGGCGCCAGTGCCGACTTTTGCACCTCAACGACTGCCTGATGATTTATGGACAATATCAGCGTGGTCACAATAAAAGTGCAGGCAGATATTCTTCACCGGTGGCAGAGCAGAGCAGCCGGTGCCAGTGTCGAACTGCAAAAATAGCCCCCATTCAATTGAACAGAAGGAAAAAAAGGGAAAATGCACAAAAAGGAGAACCTGGTCGCCAGGTTGTAGGGATGTGTGTCAGCTGCCGACGATTGAGGAGTAGAGATTTCTGATAGCCATTCAAAGGAAAAGAAAAGAGAGAAAGAAAGGGGCAAGTGCCGAAAGTGCCGATCGAATCGAAAGTTACGCGCGCTCTCTCTAATTGGCCTTATCGGATCAAAAAGAAGTTGCGACTGCCTGCCAATTTGATCTGCACACTACTGCCGATGGAGCAGCAGCAATAGTAATGGTGGTAGAGAGTGTTAGTGCTGGTGGTGGTGGTGGTGGTGCATCAGTTTTGTCGGCATATAAAATAAAAAATGAGGGAAGGAAAGAAGATGAAAGGAGAGGCCACCAACAGCAAACAGCAAACAGCAAAAGCACATTGCCTTGCATGTGTGGCCAATTTGCAAGTTGACCGTTCTGAGTCCGCTTTTGTCGCTCAGCGTGAGTGAGGCCTCAATTTAGCATCGAATGGCCATTTCTGCTCTTGAGCAAAACCGTCGTCGTCGTCGTCGTCGTCGTCGTGCCAGCGGCGCCTCAATCACTCTCTGAGGAGCGGATGCAAGCCGATCAGCTAATACTCAGGTACATCTCGGTGATTGGCTTACTGACCCACAGAAAAGAGAGAGAGAGAGAGAGAGAGAGAGTCGACGGCAGTGATCGAAGGTGACTGTAACGGTAAACGGAGATGAGAAAGAAGAAGAATGAGAGAAATCAGCTTATCGCGGGAAAGATGATGATAGAAGACAGTGCACAAACCGAAAAGTGTTGTGATGAATTGCTCAGTCCCCCCCCCCCGTTCACTACACAATACACTGCTGTGTGTGGCAGTGAGATGAGATGAGATAGGAGCGGATGTGAAAGGAAAAAAGATGATGCCCTTACCTTCCTCCTACCGCTGTACTCGCCGATGCAAATGTCGTGAGAAAAACTCAAAGGTGCAAAAATGTGACTGTGCCAGTGCGGGCCGTTTTTTTCCTTTTACAACTGGCTATACTTTAAACTGCCTCAACACAAACAAGTATTTGAGACAAAAGCTTTTGTAAAGCGAAAAACTGTAAATTAACTTCTAACTTTTAAAATTTGCGTGCTGACTGCAGGGACTATGTTAACTTTTTTAAACAGCAAACATTTGCTTGTTTGTAAAAAAACTTAAGTGGCACAAACTAGCAAATGTTAAAGTCAAGTAAATGGGTATCATTGTTAAACAAGTTCTTAAAAATAGGCATGTTTAAAATTTTTTTAACTGATTAGACAAAACTATTATTTACAAAACAATAAAAAATTTAAAATTTAAATTAAAGCAAAAAGTTTTAATTAAATAAAATTTTTAATTTTCATAAATTTTATGATCAAAGATATAAAACAAGCTAAACAACTAATTTAGATTTTTTAGATGCTGGCATAAGTATTAAAATGAACACAATTATTCCAAAGCTAATTATGCTAAACACCAAGTTTGCTTTGCAGTGCTTTTGATGTCTTTCAATTGCAAGTGTTTTCCTTTTTTTCCATTTGGCGCTGGTCAGTTGATTCAGCGCAGTTTAGTTAAGGTAGTAAAGAGCGCCCATTGCCAGTGCTCCTACTTTTTAATGTCGGCTGAGCGTATTGAATCGTCTTAACAAGACGACAACAAAAATTGCACTGACTTTTGCACGCAGCTATTAATAGTGGCCAATTTATTGCCAGGCAGCATTTGACCGAAAGTCAGCCGTTGACAGGGGAGAGAGTGACGTACGTCGCTGAGGGGCAGTCGGAGTAAAGCCCAAGCAAAAACAGAGAAGAAAAACAGTTTCAACTGCTGTGTTGTTAAACAAACCGCTGGGCAAAAAAGCGGTAGGAGCTTTAGGCGACGAGGAAAAAAGGTCAGCGTAGCAAAAGATGCTTAGAGAAAAAGACGGCAAAAATGCGGTCAGAGGAAAGTGGTGTGGCGTTGAAAATGGTGGGAGAAAAAGAAGGATGCGTATTTGGAGGTAATTTTGGGCGCTGCTCAGGTGCGTTGAGCACAACAATTGAACGAAAAAGTTAAGCCAGCGATGACCGATTGACTGATCGATTCCTGCAGACACTGTTGCTTTTGCTGCTGCAGATGATGATGATGATGGTTGTGCAAATTTTCTACTGGCGTTTGTTTTTTACTAAAATCACCAAATACAAACAGTTGATAATCAACGTTGGTCAATCGGTGCTCACAATCAATAGTGCACGAATTCAGTTGTTGTTTGGGTGCACTGAGGTGATCGTGAATCAACAATTACATACTCGTTTGGTCAATAATGTAATAGTGCAAGACAGGGTGGTCAGGCAAATGGATGGCCTGATTGAAGGTGCTGATTACCACCTTGCCACAAACCCAACACCGATCCTCAATATAAAAAGCACCACCACTCGGCTGTATTCAATACATTTTTATTGCAGTATTTAAATATAATATGAAAAATCTATTCTTTTTAATAGGATCAGTACTGTACTTTTTGTAAACATTCATAAAAATAAAACCTGTGATTGAACAGTTGGAATTAATTTAGACCGCCGCTAGCAGGCATTAACTTTTTGACATGTTTTACGCCAAATTTAGGCATAACGTTTGTGGAAACAATTAAAATGCAGTTTAAAAATGGAAATCACAAACAAACAGTTTAACTAGTGTGTGATATCTTTGATAACAAAAAATAAAAAAATTAAAATTAAACGCGCTTACCATTAGAAAAAAACTTATACTTTAATATTAATAAATAAAAAATTAAAACATAAACATAAAATTAATAGTGTTAACAAATAAATAAAACGGTAAAAAAGTTATTTTTATGCAACAATTAATTTTCATCGTTGTTTATGACGAAAGTACCGCTCATTAAGTCGACATCGTGATAAACAGTACTGCTGCTGTTCATCAGTTTCCGTTTCAGTCTCCTCAGTGAAATCAGTCTCATCATTGGCGTCAGTTTCCGAGCAATTAGTTTCCCCTCGCTGCAGGTATCGTCCTGTTAACTGTTGCTGCTGCTGTTTATGCGGCTGTTTTTGCTGCTGCTCCTGCTGCTGCTGGTATCGATGCAAATTGTACCGTCGAGCAATGTACTGCTGCTCCTCACTGCCTTCTCCTTTAAGCAAGTGCACCAGTGCACCGTTACCGCCACCTAAATTAGCGCCTCCATACGTGGTTCTACTTTTTGGCTTAAAACTACGAGGAAGCGTAAAGGTGACCATCTTTGACTGTCGCGAGGAGGTGGTCGACTGCTCGTCGTCATCAAAGTCGTCCGAAGAGGCGTACTGCTGCTGCTGCTGCTGTTTGCCGGCAATGTTTTGCATGCCAACGTTTGCATAGGTTGCTGACACGTCAGTCGACGATGAGGTGTCCTGGTGGCTTCTGAAAAGAGGACCTCGTGGTCCGTTTAGAAGTGACGGAATGAGGAGAACGCTGGAGGAGAGTGACGAAGTGGAAGACAGGTTCAGCTGACTGCCACCAAACTGCTGCTGCTGCTGAGGGTGACCAGGGTGACGAGGGTGACGACCACTGTTGCTGTTGTTGTAGTAGGCCACCGCTGATGCAGAGGACAGTCGTCCTGAAGAGGGATAGTTGCCCACCGGTCGCTGGTGCTGGTGGCGATGCTGCATCAGCAGTCGATGACGGCCAGCTTTGCCGTACACGCCCTGCTCATTATAGTGAGCATCACCATCGCAGTCCTCCGGCAGCTCATTGAGCTTGATCACCGAAATAGAGCGGAAGTTTCGCTCGCTCAGCGTTCGACTGGGCGCACCTCGAAAGTGGCCAGCGGAGCGCGTCAGACTCATTGCCCTGACACTGTCTTCATTTTGGTCGTCGTCATCACCGTTGGAAGGGTGCGGTGATCGGTGATGGTGTTGGTGTTGTTGTTGGTTATTGTAGTACTTCTGAGCCATTCCTTTGTCACCCGATCGACGCATCGTCCCGTGCAGTGTGTACTCCAGTCCGGTGGGACAGGGCTCTGATATCTGGGGAACGTAGCGGGAGTTGCGGTGTCGTGCCACCAGCTGCTCCAGCTTGCTCACCACTGAACTGTTGCTGTTTTGAACTGATCCATTGTCACTACTTTGGTCATTTTCATTCTCATGCTCATGATCCTCATGGTCATCATCACCGTCCTCATACCGATGATTGACCTCATCGCTGTCCTCTTCTTTTTCAGTGTTCAACTTTAAACTGATGGCCAAATCGTTTTCGCTGCCCTTCTTTCCTCTGGCGCCACCTCGTGAAGGCAAAAGCAGGCGTCTTAGAGTGCTCATTTTGTGCTGTTGGCCGGGGTCGCCTCTGCCAAACTCCTGCGCTTTCTCACTGTCCACCTTTACCTCCAGTTTCGAGGTGTTAGCAAGTGTCACCTTTGGCTCGGCCGAGGAATCGCCCCCAGCCGTGGACTCTTCCGCCTCCTTGATGGCGTCCAGCAGGCTGAGCTGAGAGGCGGCCAGCTGCTCCTTCTTGAATCGTTCTAGCAGCTTTTTGTTTCGCTTCTTCTCCAGCCGATATCGAAGGGAGGAGAGAAAACCGGAAGAGTTTGAACTGCGACCGGATGCGTCCTTTATTTGCAGCACTGTTCGGTGCTGCGCTGCTGCTGCTGTGTTTTTATGATCCGGTGCTGAAGATGCTGCTGCTGCACTAACATCAGCTGCTTCTGCTGCTGCTGTTTGATCAGTTGCTTTATGATGATGGCTTTGCTCATCGTCACCAACTGAATGACCGTTGACGTTTATGTCAAACACATTTGCCGCCTGATTAGATGACTGATCACTGAAAACATTGACAATGGACGCCTGTGGAGGGTTTGGCTGCTGTTGTTGTCCTGTTGCTCCATCTTGATTCATGGTAAAGTTGAACTGATTTATGCTGTTATTGAGGACAATTTTGTTGACAAATCGGTTTGATGATTTAACAGTCGTGTCGGCCGATGAGCAGTTTTCATCTTTAGTTTCAAAATCAGCGTTTTTCGCCTCCTGATCATTTTTAGATGATTTTTCTGACTGTGCTTCTTTGGTGTTTTTAGGTAAACTGTTTTTCTTTTCTTTTGCCTTTTTGTCTTTACCTTTACTTTTCTTGGTGTTTTTGTGCTCTTTAGTTTCTGTCACAATGACTGGAGTGATGACATTTGCAGTGACTGCTCCAGCTGAAGTGACTGGTTGAACTGATTGCTGATCCGACTGAAAGGCGCTGTTGCCTGCAGCCACTGTCGACTGCAGCATTTGAATGAGCTGCTTAAACTCGTTCATCTCAACTAGTTTAGTGCTTTCATTTTTGGATTCAGAGTTAGCAAAACTTTTCTCCTGCATGGCAGCGGCTTGATTTTGATTTTGAATTGTGCTGAGCATCTCGTGCAGAATTTCCTTAAACATTTGACGTTGGTTGTGAAGAAAAAACAAAAACAGCCAATTTGGATTGGCAAAGTTTGTTGAGCACAGTGCACTAGAGTTCACGCATTGGTCTGCTGAAGGTGAACAGATGTTTTTGGGCACTAACAATGAAACTTCATTTGGAGTGCTTTTCGTTTGCTCAAATTTGTGTATTAGCTCAGAACATAGTTGATCAATTATTTGCTTTTTGTCAATGTTATCTGAAGAACTGGAACAGAGTTGTTGCAGGTGTTGTTGAAATTCATTTTCAAGTGTAGGCTGCTTTGATTCTTTAGTGCTACAACTAGAACCAGTTGACAGGACAGAGGGAAAACAAACGTCTTTTTCTGGTTGTTTATTGTTTTGCGCCACTTTAGTGACACCAATTTCAGGCGACTCAGGTAAAGTTTGATTTAGCTTGTTGAATTTGTCAATCAAGTTGACCACAGAGACGTTGACGTTTGATTCACTGTTTAGTGCATTTTCCTGCAAAACTTCAGTAGTGTTTAAATGCGCATCAGTGACAATTGACTCGTTTACTGCAGTGGCTGGCACAAATGTTGAGCTATCAACATTATTCACATTAGAGTAGATCGGTTCCTCTTTGGCTGGCGATTGAGCTCGATTGCATTCATCATTAGTTTCACTTTTACTATTAGACTGTTCGATTACTAATGGTAGTAAAGCGGTAGTAGTCGCAATCTGCTTCTTTTCTGTTGCTGCTTTCTCAGCCTGCGTGCGACCTTCCTCTTGATTTCGAGGAGTAAGTCGATTAATGAGCGCCTTTAAAGGAGACTTTGAGGCTGATCGTGGGGCTGCTGCAGTAACACCTTTGCCTACGTTGGGTGGTTTAGTGACACTAGATGATGCACTAAAGAGTGTTGTAGAGGATTTGTTGTTGCTGCTGCTACTTTTACTTGCAACATTTGAAGCAGATGGGCAGTTGTTTCTTTTAGTCAGATTCAATTTCAATCGACTGCCACTAATTTTTCTAGTGGTCTTTTTAGCTGTGGTTGGAGTAGTAGCTGAAATAGTGTTGGATTTTGTTGTTAAAAGTGCTCCAGGACTACTACTAGAAGAAGAAGACAATTTAAGTGTATTTGCTGATTTCTGCTGTGACAACTCTTTTGTTTTAGAAACAGCTGCAGTGCTAGTGCAGTACCGAGAAACAGCTCCAACTTTTGAAGTTAATGGTGGTGGTGGTGGTGCCGGTGCTTTGACCTTTTTGCGATTTATCTGCATTTTGGACTGCCTGTTCAGTGCAATTGAGCGTGCTTTGGGCGTCTCAGGCGGTGGCTGGGCTGGTCGAGCGATGCAGCAGTGTTTTGGTGGATACTTGGATTTGTTTGGTTTTGCGTAGATTGGCTCAGTTGTGGTTGGGGCAGTGGACGGTTTGATTGGCAGTTTTGGTTTTACAGGAATTTCAGGTTTTTGATTTTTTAGCGCAGTTGTATTAGCCGGTTCTTCATGAACTTGGCTCGCAGTTTTAGATTGAACAATGGTTGATTGCTCTGCCTCAGCAATTTGGATGTTTGCATCCTTAGTTGAAGTCAATTTTTGGTTTTTGTTTTCAAGTTCTGCCACATTTAAAAGTTTTTCATATGTTTTTGATAGAGTTTCAGCTTCCTTGATAAAAGAAGAACATTTTGGCAGTTGAGCCAGCGGTTGAACGTCGCTTTTCGGCTCACTAAAGCCACTTGTTGAGGAACTTGATTGAAGTGACATTTTGGACGACTCCAAAGAAGATTTTGATTGCACTTCAGATTTAGTGCCAGCCAGAGTAGTGGCAGCATTTTCTTGATTAAAATCACTACTGTGATCATTTAGGCTTGAGTCCATCACCTGGGTCTCAATGTGATTTAGCGAGTTTAGCTCAGAAACCTCAGAGCACATTTCCCAGTCTGAATCTTCCAGGTAAATGGTGCCGTTGTTGATTTCAAAGTGCGAACGCACCATTAGTGTACGCGATTTAGATTTGCCTGGGCATTGTTGTACACTATGCCCAACAGCCCGACCTTGTGTTCTTTCAATTTGTGGCGATGTTGTGTTAACAGTAGTGGTTGCTGTGTTAGTGGCAGTGACTAAAGGGCCGGAAACGGATGGCAACAAAGAGGCTGGTCCAAAGTACGAGTCAAGGCTTTTCACTGAAACAGCGTCTGGATCGGTTTTCAAGCCGTTCTGATGGCCACCACTACCACTGTTCACTTGCAAACACTTATCTTGTGCTTGTTGTTGCGGTTTTTGAGGGGGTTTAGGCTGCTCAATAAAGGCAATCTGGTAGTCGTCCACCTTTGGCCGCCACAGCCCCTGTTCCTCTTCAATCAGCGGTTTTAGTGATTTAGCAGGGCAGTTGGGCATCGTTCCACCGGCGTGGGTGAGCAGTGTAGCAAACTGCTGCTGTTTCTGTTTCTGTTCACTGCCAAAGTTGACGTTGATGCTCGATTGGGTCCGTTTCAGTCGGGGCGGACACTTTGGTGGCGATGAGCTAGCGGCAGTGGTCAGTGTCCGAAGTGACGGCCCTGGACTGCAGTTGTAGCTGTTGATGATGTTCTTGTTGGCTTCCTCAATCAGATCGAGCAGTGAGGTGAGAGAGGAGGAACGGGAGGCCATGCCCGGCGAGGACAGCATTTGATGGTGGTGGTGATGCATGCAGCCGCCTTTCAGTTCACCCTCCGGAATAGAGCTGCGCCGCTTGACGAACCGCTTTATCAGAAAAGACTTGCTCGAAAAAAGATTTCCCCCAATTAGCTTACGAGCTCGCCGCTTCAGGCGGCGAAACTTGCGACGAAGGCGAAACTCGGTCAGCGTCGGCCAGGGCAGCACCTTTCCGTACTCCTGCTGCAGCTGGGCGGACGTTCCGTAGGTGAGGTATCGATGGCGGAAGGTGGGGTCTAGCGTCAACGAGTGTCGGTTGTTGCTGTTGCTGCCAAAAGCGTGGGCAGCGTTCATGGGCAGCGTGGCAGTGGAAGAGCCAGAGTAGATGGAAGCTGAACCTGACTCGGAAGAGGAAGTAGTTGGTAGTAGTCCCTGGGATGACATTCCTCCTCTTTCCATTTCCCTTTCTCCAGATCGGGTGACTGGTCGTGGTGGCTGTTGAGGTGTTGGTGGTGTCATCGCTGTTGCTGATGATGTACTACTCAGGCACAGACACGAGCCGTACAGTGGTGGGGCACTAAAAGTGGCCGGCAAGGTGTTGGATGTACTCAAACTACAACTACCTACATCGCCACCGCCACCACCACTAATACTACTGCCACATCTGGGCGATTGAAACATCTGGCTGGTGGGCAGCGTTTTGGGCTCAAATCGAGTAGGGCGAACTACCTTGCCAGCTGTTTTGGCGTTCTTTTGAAAAGAACTTTTGCTCGCAGTTGATCCGTTTAGTCCGGCGGAGTTGTGCCCAAAGGAAGAGGATGAAGAAGCATTTTCACTGTGGATGTCATTTTGGGAAGATTTCAGCAGTTCGGGACAGGCTGAAGTTGACAACTGAGTTTTTTCGTCGTGGTGCACTCGATTTAGTCCAAAAGCGATTGATTTGCTGGATTGCACCAGTGGAGCGTTTGTTAGTGGCAGCTGAACACTGCCGGAATGGTGCTCAGGAATGGCAGACAAATCGGGCACTGATACGGCGTTTAGAAAACGAGGAATTTCGGAATCTAGTTGAATGTATTTGTTATATTTTTAGTTTAAAAACTGGTGTTTTAACACTAAAATAAAATAAACAAAGCTTACGTTGATTTTGACGACTGCTGTTTTTTGTGAAGTTTGGAAAAAAGGTCCCTACAGTTTGGCGTAAATTTTTAATCAGCTTGTTCTTAAACAGGTCACTGTTGCTGTGATTTTCATTTTGTTGTGTTTCCAAACTTTTAACTGTATTATCATTTTGAGTGAAGTTGTTGATACTTTGAGTGTCACTTTGATCACTGTATTCTATATCAATTGTGAGTTTAGAGTTAGTGTTAAAGACAATTAAGTTTAAATATGTTTAAGCTTACTTTGAGTTTCAGTATTTAAACTTGGTTTATCATTGACACTTAATGATGTTACTGTTTGTTGAACACTAAAATCTGATGTTACTTCAATAGATGATTTGCATCGGTCATCCGCTTGGTAATCCATACAACAAGAAGTATTTTCAAGTTCCAAATTTGCTAAAAATGGAGACGAAGCGTAGTTGTTTGACATTTGCAAATCGTTTATGTTTTGAACACATAATTTAAAACAAAGATTGCTGTGCTGATATTTTCAAAGTTTTGCCGTTTAAAAGTGTTGTCTTAAAAACAAAACAAAACAATTCAACTTTAGTGCCCGCCAAACAGTTCAAACATCGCAGCACTAATTCTGCCGTAGCAGTTATGTTATGTTATGAGCGTTTGAAAAACAGCACATCAGCGGCAAATACATTTTACTGCACTTAACTGCTGTGCAGTGGTCTTTTTCTCTTCTCTTCAGTATGTGGGTTTGCTCTTTTCTTTTTTGACGCCCTGTGATTTAAAAAAAGTGAAAAAGGCGGTCACTAAACGGATTTTGTCGTTGCTTATAACTTGCTGGCTGATCTTCGCAAACACAAAGGTGGCAAATAACACATATCGGAAGTTATACAGGTGGCAAGTGTTTTTGTCATATTTAGCCATGTTGTTTAAAGAATGTGTCCGACACTTGCAATGTAATTCTATTTTTGTTTTTTTAACTTCTCATTTTAGTTTATCAAATGTAGTTTACTTTTCAGATTTTTAAATTTAAAGTTTTTGTAGCTTTTATGATTTTTGTTAAAACTCGTTAAGTTAAATTTAGCACTTATTATTTACCATATTGCTCATTTGTTTGCAGAACATTATTACAAATAAGCTAAAATAATTTGGCCAACAAAAAAAGTTGCGTGAGTCATAGTTCACCTGGTCAAAAACGATTTGACTTGCATTTCAGGGAAAATTGCATCAACCGAAATGTGTTGCAGCTGAGCATCAAAAGAATAAATCACGTTTATAACAGTCACAGTGTTTTTTCCAGTGCCACAACTGCTCTACTGGGTTCTGTATAAAACAATTTGAGTTAAATAATAATGGACTCCTACGCACATTTTTTTACATTGAAGTCATCAACAGTACAGTCACTTTACGTGAGCGTAATAAACATTCGGATGTGTTTTTGATGCTGTTGAAATAATGCAAACATAAAAAAACTATTGCCTAGAAATACTTGATAGTTGTTCTTTGAGCCCATTTAGTCCTTATCATAAATCTCTTGTTTTGAGCTGCCTTTTTAAGGAACACGCGCGCTTGATTTCTCAGTTTCAGCAGTGTCAAATGTGTTATAAACTTAGAATGAAAGTAATAACAAATGAAAACAAAAACATTTGATCATGGTCAAGTTTAATTAGTAAAACAAAAGTTTGTGCCCTTTGTGTGTTCAATAGTACCATTGGCCATCAACATCCATTTTAGGATGACTTAGTGCTGCACTAAATTAGTCCTATTTAGAGAATTAAGTGTATTTGTAGTGTAAATAAAGGATTGTGTTGTATAGCTATCGGGCAATTAGAAATAATTTTTAGAAGTTAGATATAAACAAAAAGTTTTAAAAAAATAATTTAAAAACTAATGATTTTTAAACAATGAAAAATTGAAAATGAACTTTTTAAGTTGACACTAAAATGACACTAAATTACAGTTTTTAACTAAAAACACAAATAATTTTGATAACTTTCGTTTTCAATGCATTTCAAAACGCCGTTTTCACTGTTTTAGCTGAAACTGCGTAGGCGTATCATAAGGATGCCCAATTAACACTGGGTGCCATCTATTTTAGTGATGTCATTTTCAGCTCAGCAATGGTCAAGGCAGCTTTCCAAGCAGTCAGTCGCTGTGTGCTTGGTCTTAGAGCTGCAGTATTATTTTTATTATGTAATTGCAAATCACACTGACTGCAGTGGTAGTGCTGACTGAACAAACTGGGCAGACTGCTTTATTTCGCCTTGAGGAGATGCACATCTACACAACATCGGCAAATGTCAACCCGCGCACTACTGTGGACATCGTTTAGAGAAGGGCAAACAAACGCCATAACACAGCAGTCTAACGGTCTGTTCCCTGTTCCCTGTCTCCCCGCTATGATGTAATAATAATACCTTTTGTTGTCCGCTTTCAGCCCAAGAAGCATCGGCATCACTCAAATGAAAGCAGCAGAAGTAGCAGAACTACCAGTGTGAACATTACTACTGGTCCTTTCATGGTATTCAATTGGTATCATCATCGTCATTTGCTCTCTCTCTCTCCTTCTTCTTTCCACAAAAGTAAATCAGTGGCATCGCACAGCAGACAGGCACTAGTGGGTGGGTGGTGGATGAGCAGCACGCCTAATGGACGCAGAAGACACACACAGACAGCTTGGCAAAGCTGGCTGAAAATTGCCTTAGAATGTCTTCATGACTTCAGACAAAAAGAAAGTGAACGAGTGAGTGAGCGAGTGAGGATGCTGATGAAGTCACCATTCTCGTTCGGAGTTGGTTTGTGTGTGTGTGTGTTCTCTTTCACGTCATTTTGAACAGCACACACAAAAAACTGCTTAGCAAAAAGGGCAAAAACACCGTTTGCATAGCTGGCCTGTAGTGCTGGCTGCTGGCTAGCTGACATTAAATGTGACCAAATTAAGTAAAGCAAGCACAGCGTCTCCTGTTTACTTGCCGTCTTGCTCGGCACACAAACACACTTACACTTACACACACACACATACGGTTACGGTCACCTTGAATTGAGGAGACGCTATGATGTGCAAGTGATGACAGCAACTCAAACGACACCGCAGCTGCATCCGGAAAAACGAAACAAGAAAAAGAAAGAACATGCGACATTGTCAGTCATTTAAAAGGTCTTTTTTAAAGTCATTACTCATCGGCACGATATGCGCTTATTTACGTTTGCCATGGTCAGCGCACTGTCGCCTTTTGATGAGGCTACAGTCAGTTAAAGTAACCGGTAAAAAATAGCAGGAGTAAATTGAATACATTGGAACAACCGTAAATAAAAAATAAGTGAAAACAAAAGTAATTAAAAAAATTTTGTCATTCAACATAAAAATTAAAAAAGTTTTTTATATAAATAGAAAAATGTGTATAATAGCTTTATTAAAAATAAAAAACTCCAAATAAAAAACAAAAATATAAAATTTGTGACTATCCGTTTGCATTTTTATTAAGTATTTGCGGCAAAAATACGTTTAAAACATTTAGTCGTCCTAAAAACAAATAAATGAATCATTTAGTAACAGCGAAACGATAGATTTTACTTGACAAACATACCCATTCATCTGGATCTACTCCTTCAATAGTTTCAAGAGCAGTTTTTGCAGAATTAAACTCCACTTTTCCAGAAATTTGCTGCACTAGCTAAAAACACAAAAACGGTTATTATAATGAAAATGTATTTGTTTAGTTAATAAACGAACCAGTTCTTGTTTTTCTTTGCCAATTTGCACCATAGTACTAAAATTGTGCATAAATGCTGACTCATCAATGTTGTCAAATAAATTTCCATTGCCCACTCCGTTGTTGTTGCCAAAAGCAATGCTTCGGTTTGATTGGCTTTTTTCTAATTTTTCCTGGGCAATTTGGTCTTTTACTTCACTGTAGTTCTGCATATCTTGTGGTTTTAAACTGATTTGCTCCGGCACCGGAATTGAATCAGGCGACATAGTGGACAAATCTATCCATTCTGATGCGGAGAACAATGGTGACCATGTAACGTTTGTTGAAGGAAATAGATCATCGTGAAAATACTCCATCTATTAAAAATATAAAAATTTTTTAAAACTTTAAATACAAAGTAAAAAACTAAATGAACTTACATTGAGGCGAGGAACCACAAAACTAATGGGTTCAATTGAATTCGATGTTAATCGATATCCTCTGGCAAACTCTAATTTTTTCACATCGCATTTGTTTTTAGACAACAACGCAACTGCTTGGTGTGGTGTGGGAGCCTCAAAATGACTTAATTGAGTAATGAGATTTGTTGGAGCTGGATTGCTTGTAATGTCAGCTATCTCAAACGTGTAAATAGTAGCGTCACCCTTGCCGGTGAGAAACAGTGTTCTTGTGTCATTATCAAAAATGGGAACCAAAACGGAAGGCGACACATCAAGACCGTGCTCTACTAGGGGACCACTTGACAGGTCATCAGGGTTAAACAGGTAAAACTGGCGTTCAGAAAGTCTATAACAATTAAAGAAAATGGCAATATTAATATCAAATGTCACTGTTGTATTAGTTATTAAAGTTACCCATTAAATCCAGTGACTAGAATCAACTGATCGTTGGCAATCCAAGCGACTCGTCCGTTGTTAACTTTATACGGCAGTTTGCCCTTTTGAACCACACTTTGCGTCTGCACATTAAAAATGTACAGCTGCTGAGAACGGCCCAGGACCGAGAGGTACGTGCCGCCCCACTTGTAGCTACTCCAGGAGATGGAAAAAATCTGCGACTCCTCCGCTGAAAGGTCAATCGTGTAGAGAATCTCCTCCTCATTGGCGACATTCCAAACCAACACCCGATTGTCAGTGCCACAAGTGGCCAGCACGTCGTTGGCCAGCGGGTGGAACTGCACCGAGGTGACGCGGCCATTGTGGCCCACCAGTCGAGCGTCGTACTGCTCGATGATCACCGAGTCGGCATTGAGGTTGACGTCATCCTCATCGACGTAGATGCTGAAGATGAGCACCACGCCGGACTGCAGACCGACGGCGACTCGGTTGACGCGAAAGGGGTCCAGCTGAAAGTCGGTCACTACGTCGGAGCAGAGCAGGTGAGATTGAACACCTCCAGATAATCTTTGGGGCCTGTTCAAGTCGACAATGGCCACCTGATTGCAGCCGCCGCCGACGCCGGTGCCCAGTGGAAACAAACCGAACTTCTCATTTGCCTTAAAGGGCTCGCACAGTGGTGAGATGTTCTTGCAGATGTTTTGCACGTTAGTCAGGCAGGTTTCACGGCTGCCCACCACGCCTTTTAGGTATTTGAATTTTGCTGGGGCTGTTAATGAAATTAAGTTTTTAGTTGTGTTTTTTCATTGTAATAAAACATTTTTTAAATTACCAGAAAACTTTTTCAATACTTCGGGTTTTGGTTTTGGTTTTGGCTTTAGTGCTGGTTTTGCTGATTTAGACTCATTTGAGGTAGAACTAATCACGTCAGAGGTACTGTCAATGGTTGCATTACTTTCAAAGCTTTCTTGAGAAATCATTTTAGAGCTACTGCTAGCACTTGAAGTGTCAGTATTTGGAAAGCTTGAGTTATTAGACTGTTCATTTGAGTTTATCTTTTTGGTAGTATTTGGTGTTGTTGATGAATTAATAGTAGTTTTTGCGCCAATGTCACAGTCAAATTGCAAAAGTTTTATAAAAGCATTAGTTTTTGGATCAAGAGACATTTTATTTTCCGGTAGCTGAGTTGATGATAAGTAAAAAAACGTTTTGCGAGTCAATTTTGAATTTGGAGATCGAATATCGGGATAAAGATCAGAATGAAAGTCATAGTAAGTTTTTCGTGGAACATGAAAAGAAACCGGATAAACGTGCTGACTTGTGAGCATCAACACTCGATTGATCTCCGTTTTCATTACGTCAAGACATTTTTTAGAGGCTAATGTCGTTCCTGAAAATGAAAATAAAAAGTTAGTTTTAAATACTGAAATTCAAACAAAGTTACCTTTAATAGAGAAAGGAATTGACTGCGCCGAGCCACTAACGTCAAATCCATCGCTGATGAGCTGATCAACTTCAAAGTACGATACAAAGTTTCCATTTTTAAGTGCAAAGTACACCACACCAGTGTCTGCATCGTGCAATGGCAGAAAGATGTTTGAGGACACTTGAAAGTCAACACAGGTGGCCACTGGCCGAAACAGCGAACGGGCGTCCCAGGTGGCCACAGTGCGGTGCTTCTTCTGATCAATGCTCGATGTGAGCAGGTAGGGAGTGCTGGATGCGCCGTCGAGGAAGAGCACTCGAGCCTCGGCAGCACTGCCCAGCACATTGTCCCACTTTGTCTTGGCAGTCGCCTCATTAGACCGTACATCGTACAGCTGAATAGTGAAAGACGAATTGTTGTTGTTGTTGTTGTTGTTGTTGTTGCCCTCCAAATCAGTACCGGCCAAAACTACCGTTTTTCCAGTGTAATCAAAGGAGAAACTTTTCAGTTTCAACCCCGAGTTGAAACGTTGAATTTGAGCTTCAAGACCGTTTGAGCCACTAGCAAAGTCGTACAGAGAAAACTGTGACTCTAGCTCAGTTGTGGCCAGCATTGAGTCAACTATCGGGTGAAATGCTAGCGACTGAAATGAGTGGCCCTCTCCAAAGTTCCAGTCAACAAACTGACCGGTCTCAGTACTCTTAACTTGCAGAGTTTGCTGCTCAGTAGGAATAATTGGCAACCGAAAGATGCGCAGTTGTCCTGAGGTGGTGCACAGCCCCAAAATGTCATCGTGAAAGGGATTAAACTGAAAGTCACTGAGACCGTTGGCGGCAATCGAAAGTAGACTTGAACTGGATGTATCATAAACTGTAGAGCCAATGGAGAGCTGATCAACGCCGCTGAGGTAGGCAGTCAGGTAGCCAGATGAGGCGATCCAGTTTGAGGCACCAGAAGGCGGATTGGGAAGTGTAAACTGTACTTTTGGTGGCTTTTCCGGCAATTTCAGGGTTTGGTTTTTGTACTTTGAAACTCGAAAACGTGACGCCATAATTGTGTTTCTAAAAGTGAAAAAAACAAAAAGTAAGATTTTGTGGTATTCAAATCATTTACATTAAGCTTTTTTATGTTAAACTAACAAATAAAATATTTTTTTCGATATTTTGAGTTAGAGGAGTAAACAGCAATATGCAAAACTAAACACCTAACAAAGCAAAGTGTGCACCAACCTAGTGTATCTTCCTTTTGCGTAGAAGTTTATCCGTCCTGTTGATTTCCTGCCAAAGTTAAAATTGTAATCAGATGCATTGTTGTTTTTGTTGTTGCTGTTGTTGTTAAAGAAGAGGAACGCCACACTGTGATCGGCATTACCAGCTTTTGGCAGTTCACACAATGGCGCGCCAAAATTCACAAAGCACAAACATAAATAGATGTCGATGAACTTACCAATACTATTGCAGATGCGCACTGCAGTGTTGTCGAAAATCTTAATGAGGCAAAGAAGTCGGACTAAAACAGTCAGCAAATATTTCACTAGCTATTTGGCGTATTGAGATCTTCAAAACGAAGCACCAACTAAAATGACAATAGGCTGTTAAAAACGCAACATTAAGGTTGCTGTCATTGCGCCACTGTGACAACGGTGACAAATAAAACCAGCCAACAGTGAATCATAGTCACAACTGATTTGATACGCCTGCAGAACTAGTGTCGGCTGCACTTTGGCTGCAGTCGGCTGCAACTGACAGGGGCACTGCTGCCCAGTCGTTTCAGTAGACGACAAAACAGTCACAGGCGGAAAGGAGCTTTCTGAAGTGGGCAGTGTGCTCCACTCAAAATGGGCAATCAATATAAAGGCGGTGGCTATATACTACGCCTCGGTGAAAATAGTAGTCCGTATAAATAGGTTGACTGAGAGCTTGGGATTTTAAAGTTTGCAAATAAATGTCATTAATGTAAATTGGCAGACTTGTTAACTTGAATACTTTTTATTAATAAAGCTGGGCTTACAGTAGATAGACATTTGAGATGGGTATCATTCTGTGTTATGACACTGACATTTCAATGCAAGCTGCTATGTACTGGTCTTACTGCAAATCACTTTGTGCAGAGTGTTCTTGCAGACGTTCGGTTGTTTGTATCACTCAAACCGTCAGTGCAGACTAGGTAAAAAGTGTTGAAATGATTGAGTGTGTGGATGGCATTACATTGCTGCCATTGCCAATATAAAAGTGCTCTTTGGATTTGTTTACAAACATGAGTGTTGCGAGTGTTAGTCAAAGTGGGTAGATTTGGTAAATAATTTTGAAAGTTGATAACTTGTAAAAGTGTCTAGAATAGATTTGTTTGCCTAAACTAAATAATCACTGAGTTTGTCGAAGTGACGGCAGCATTTGAGGAGGCTGCTTTTGAATCAGGTGTTTTAGAGCTGTTTGAGTCGGGTTGCGGTGAAGCGGTTTTAGAGGTTACCTTTGGTGAGGTTGATTGAAAGACAGAACTAGCTGACATCAGGTTTTCAATGTACTGCCCTAATACTTGGTTTTCAGATTTCAATTTGAGATTCTCCTCTTTGACGCTGTCGACGCGCAAAGACAATTCTGTAAAAAATTAAAACACAAACAAATAAAAAATTGTTTTTGTAATTTGAAACGGAAGCACTTACCGTCAAGAGTATTTTGCAACTCCAAAACTTGACTAATAAGACGATCTTTCTCCTCAGCCTCATCCGGATTAATGTCAATGTCAAGGGCTGTGTTGGTAAAAAGACAAATTAAAACTGGTGTACACTGTAAACAATCAACTAGTGCACCGTTATTTAAACGTACAATTTGGTTGTGCCGGCGAAGAGGAGCTAGTGGAGACGGCACCACCGTAGGGAATTGATTCAGTGCTTGACATTGCCTGGTTCGGAGATCCTGAGCTGCGAACAGCGGTGACTGCAGCTGCAGCTCTGGTCTTGTTGCCGCTGCCGAGACTTAGTTTGAGAATGTCCGCCTCGGTTATCTCCGCCGTTGTCTCATCGTCTGCCAGGGGAATTGCGTCCATGGTCGAATCGTTCTTTGAAGTCATACTTGCACTAAAATTTTTTTATTCTTGTTTATTGCAAGTACTGGTGTGTATCTGTTAAATATAAAGCTTTAGTTAGATATGCAAACTATGTTAAAACTCAATGCTACGAACCGAATACTGGCAGTAATAGGCGTTGATTGCCCCAAAACAAACAACAAAACTGTGTTTACGTTTGAGATTTTGCCATAGAGTAAATTTCAATTGACGACTTTATTGCTGTATTTGTTGCTCTTTTTGCAATGAATTAATACTTAAAATGTAAAATCAGTTGTGGTAAAAAGCGAAATTGTGAAATTGTTTATTGAACTAAAAACAAAAAAGTGACAATTTAAATGTGGATGACGTTGTCTGCAGAAGCAATGAACAAAGCGCAGCTCATTAAACTGGTCACTGCTGCCCACAACTTTGACGTTCACGCTCAACGTAACATGTTAACATAAAGAGCCTGATCTTGTGCAACGTGTTTTTATTAACGGTTTTTTGGTGCATATTCACAAATTGATTAGTAAAATTAATATTTTTTTAAATTACATAAAAACCTAAACTAAAAAATTTCAAGTGTAAAAAATACAAAAATAATTATTTCTTAATTCCTATTTCAAACTGAAACATTTATAAAGTTTTGGCTTGCGTGATTTTGTGTTAAATTACTAATCAATTTATAAAAATTGCAAAAATTATCGATAAAACTAAAAAATATTTTTTTGTTTTACTGATGTGTCAATATCCAGTTAGGTTTAGAGCTGAATTTAATTAAAAAACTTTAAAAAATTTGGTATTGTAATTTGAAAATCAGTTATCGTTTTAAAGTATTTTGAAAGTTATTTAAAAAAATTGATAATTTAAAATTTTTTGTTAATAACTTTTATTAAGATTAAAATATTTCAATTGTTTTAACAAAGCATACTTTAAGCACAAACAAAACACAGTTTTTGATTAAAATAATTAAAATGACCTTTTCTAAATTTTTAGCAAAGTTTTGCAGATAATTTGTTAAATGTAAAAAGCGATAATTTTTAAATCCATTTGTTTGATTATAAAAAAACAAAACTGCTGATTTTTAAAACTATAACTAAAAGTTTTACATCCCCTACTGTTATTAAAAAATCTCGGTTCGCGTGTGCGTTTGTCCGTCACAGG
>JAALOO010000552.1_pt1 | contig 32672 bp, 32 predicted proteins | sample 7257641 | NCBI WGS metagenome assembly JAALOO01 (sample SAMN14085613, study PRJNA598686) | mite metagenome | biome: ENVO:01001000; feature: ENVO:01001002; material: ENVO:01001226; isolation source: single female mite from University of Michigan culture on fish food culture... ...
ATTATTAGAGACGTGAAAAACTAAAAAGTTCGAGTGACGGTTGCCTTAAGGGGGGACACCGCGCACTTTTTTACTGCTTTTTCAAATTTTGATTTCGGAGTGGCTAAGATGTTCATAAAACATGTACTCAATAAGGATTGGTAAGAATTTCATGTAGAACAGTTTTGTGTTGATACTATGGTCATCCGATGAGTGGGTCGCTGTCGGTAACGACACTAATGTTCTGACCATTTAGGTTCCATTATCTTCAAAACGAGTAATACCAAAAAATTGATCAAGGTGTCAAATGAAAGGTGACTAAATTATCTAGATTTTGTCTGACTCGGAATATTTTTAAGTAGTTTGACGTCTCAGATAATGATTTTTGAATGATGGTGAAAGACAAAAACTGAGTCTGTAAAGATTTCAAATATTTTTTAAATATACAACAAAGTTAAAATTTAAAAATCCGAGCCAGACAAAATCTAGATAATTTTGTTATCTTTCATTTGACACCTTGATCATTTTTGTAGTATTACCTGTTTTGAAGATAATGGAACCTGCGTGATTCAAGATCTTGCTAAAAAAAGTTGTTGACTTGAAAAGAAAACAAAAAATTCGAAAAAAGTTGCTATGTGCGCGTTGTCCCCCCTTAAAAGAAAATAAAGGTACTCACGAGTTGAAGAGCCATCTGACATCATTCGAATGGTCATATAGTTGCCAATTGAAGAAACCTTGCGGTCGGAAATTTGATTGCACAGCCGGGCCAATTCAGGTGATTTCTCATCAGGTCCGCCCAAAACCTGTTCAATTGATGATTTTAATAGAATTTAAAGTTTTGTACATTATAAAGATCATACCTGAACAAAGTCAAACGAGCAGGATTTTGAGTACTCCATATCAAGATCGTGAACTACAAGATCAATTCGACGACCAAGTGGCGCCTTTATGTGCCACAAACATTCTAAACATTTTTAATGTTAGATAAAAAGAAGTTTTCTTTCAAAAACATACCAACGTCCCGAGGATAGGGATTCGGATAACCTACAGGGAAACATGAAAGCATAAGTTAGTTTTCCATAAAAACATTGCAAAGCGAAATTTTCTTACCAGGCGATGAAAAGTTTCCACTGGGGCGCTCATCAAAACGGCCACCACAGCCAACGCTGCCAAACTCCAGGCGGAAGCCACTTTGAATGGAGCGACTCTCATCGGAGAAGAAGCTAATGATGGCCTCATTGGAGGTCAGCTGAATGGGCGGCGGCAGGTGGCCGGTCAGATTGCCGCAAAGCACCTTCACCGTGGTCACATTGAACTCCCGGTTTTGAGGAGATGCTTGATTAATTTGCTCCACCTGATCGAGCATCAGCGGGCGGTGCCACCGGTCCACCTGGCTGATGTTCAGGTGGTCGAACATGCAGTTGTAGCCCGGCTCGAGGGAGAGCGCCGTGAAGATGATGGTAATGTTGTTGCCCATGGGCGCCAGCAGGTGGTAGTTGCAGTTGAGCATGTGCGGGTGGGCGTGCGGGTAGTTGGGCGACTCGATGACGCCGTGCGTGCCCGCCAGCGTCCGATTGCACAGCGTCTGGTAGTTGATCTTGAAGCCGCCCTGGTTGACGGTGGCGTCGGAGACGAAGCGGACCAGCAGCCGATTGGAGGAGGAGGTGATGACGCCGTTGGCGTTGTTGGCCAGGCTGCAGAAGCGCCCAAAGGACCGGCCGGCGTCCGTCTCCGCGTCCCAGATTTGGATGTAATCAAAGAGGCACTGGCCGTTGGTGGGCGTCTCCAGGTTGAGCGCCACGATGACCAGCTGAATGGCCGAGCCCTGCGAGACGATGATCCGGTACTCGCAGTTGAGGTTGCTGCTGTAGGAGAGCGGGTAGTCGGGGGACTCGATCGAGCCCGAGTCGGCCGTCAGCAGGCCTCCGCAGCCCTCTTCAACTGAAGTGTAGGTGACGGAGAAGCCGCCTCGCTGCATCGAACTGTCGGAGATGAACTGCATGAAGAGGTAGTTGGAGTGGGAGACAATGTCCGGGAGGGGGCGGAGGCCGCACATCTTCGCAATGAGCGGACTGTCGGCGTTGCGGCCGTTTCGCAGCAGCAGGTAGTCGAAGCACTGGCCGTTGACGTCGCTGGCGGGCTCAATCTGAAAGTAGCTAAAGTTGAGGCGAATCTGGAAGCCATTCTCCACGTGGATGATCCACGTGCAGTTGACGTTGGAGGGGTAGCGCCGTGGGTAGGCGGGCGACTGGACGACGCCGCTGGGGGCGAAGAGGTTGCGGCTGCAGTACTTGCGCGCCTTCTTGAAGAAGTAGTTGGCGTAGAAGGCGTTGCGGTTGATGGTGGCGGGGAGGGAGGCGTCGATGGCCATCGGCTCGATTTGGTTCAGGTTGAAGGCGATCTGCTCGATGATGGTGGCGTTGGGCGAGAGGGTGAATCGGGTGTTATTAGCTAATCTCATTTTGGGCTTTAGAGTGCTGTTAAGAGGCAATTGCGTGGTAGCAGGAGGAGGAGGAGGAGGGCGGAAGACGTAGGTGATGAAGAGCTTGGTGCCGGTGGAGCTGATGGCCGGCGGCAGCTGGTCCGGACAGAAGCGCTTGATCAGCGTGCCGTCAGTGTCGTTGACCATGAGGTAGGCGGAGGACCGCTGGGCACAGGGCACCAGGTTCTGCTGCTGCTGCCCGAGCAAACGAGTGTCAGTGGAGGCCTCGGTGTGGAGGAACTTGACCACCACGATGAAGGACTTGTTCGCCTGCAACTCCCAGAAGCACTGGTTCACCAGGGGATTGTCCTTGATGTGCTCCGGGGTGATGGCCACCATTGGCTGGCCCTGCTTCAGCGTCCCTCCGCAGCCGACTTCAATGGAACTGTAGCGCGCCTTAAAGCCCCGGCTCGGCTTGGTGTCGTCGTTGACGAAGGTGAAACGGAGTTCATTGCCCAGTGAGTAAAGGGGCGGCGGGCGAAGCTTTCCGCAGAGCTTCTGTCCCGTCTCGTGAACTAGGATGTAGTCAAAGAGGCAGCGGTGGTCAAACTCAATGTCCATTTCGAATATTTCCAGCTTGATGATGTGCCCGAAAGGGGCCCGGATCAGGTAGGTGCAGTTCTTTGAGACGACCGGCTCCGGGTGATTGGGCGATTCAAGTGTTTTGGAAGTGCTTAGCGCGTCGTACTCTCCGCCACACAGGGCAATCTAATTAGGAGGAGAATTAATCGGAGAACTAATCAAAAAACCAAAACATTCAAACGAACGTACATACTGCGCCGTGAAGCCCTGCCGGGCGACGCTGACGTCACTTCTGAAGCGCACCCTCATGTACCGTCCACTGGAGATCATCTCCGGCGGCTTGACGCTGCCGCAGAGGCGAGCCATCAGCGGAGCAGACTGGGCATCACTTCCGCCATCAAAGACCTCCACAAAGTCGAACATGCACGTGCGGTTGCTCTGTCGCCAGACGCCATTTCGGTTGGTCATCACCGTGGTGTCCTGTTCGAGGGCAAAGCGGAGGAAGCGCAGCAGAACGCGCTCATTGGGCAGCACCCGGATGAGCCACTCACAGGAGACGCCATTTTCGTAGACCAGGGAGCCGCCCACTGTGGTGGTCAGCGGAGGGTTGAAGGTGCCAGAGCCCGTCAGCAGGCCGCCGCAGATTCCTTATCAAACATAGAAAGAAGATTAGTCACAAGTAATAAAAACCATTAATATATTCAATGTACCTGGAACAGTGTGAAAGAGCATTTGAAAGCCCTTTCCAGCAATGCCGTGGTCACTGTGAAAGACCACCTGAGCGTAGCTGCCCGAGGTGGTAATGGGCGGCGGGACGAGATTCTCCGAAGAGTCGGTCCAGTTGCAGAAACGCTCAATGGTGTGACTGTTCCGAGTGCTGAAGCCGCCTGGACTGGCCTCTCTGATCTCCAGGTAGTCGTAGGTGCAGTTCGGAGAGGCCTCAATGTCCAGATGGGTGAAGACAAACTGAATTCGCTGACCAAAGGGGGCGACAAAGTCCCAGAAGCAATCGAGCAGCGAGGGGTAGTGATGTGGAAAGCCGGGCGACTCTATCATGACGCCATAGGAGGAAGAGGAGGACGAAGAGTTGCTAATGTTGTACAGGCCGCCGCACTTTGGCTCCACCGTAGACCACTGCAGTGAGAAGCCATCGTAGCCGACTGAATGGTCAGAGTGGAAGCGCAGCATGACCGCATTGAAGGAACTGATAAAGTTTCCCGTCTTCTTCGGTAGCTCAGTACCGCAGAAGCGGCCAAAGGATTTGTAGTCGCGAGATGGCCCATTGATTACCTCCAGAAAGTCAAAAGCACAGCGGGCGGAGAATTCAACGTTGAAGCGAGAGAAGGTGATGTTGAGGACTTTTCCCTCGCCATTGGAGTTTTTGATCACCCACGAACAGGTGAGATTGGCACTGTAGGCGGTGCCGTTGGCAAGTGGGAAGGAAAGGACGCCTGATGGGGCGTCCAAGACGCCGCCGCACAGCTGGCGCGGCTGGCCGCAGGTCGGCCCGGTGAACTCATTGGTGCAAAAACAGCTGAAAAGAGGAAAGAAAATCAGGAAAGGTTAATGTAAACAACAAGCAATACTGTACCTGAATCCAATTGGGAGGCTAGAGCAGACACCGCCATTCTGACAGGGATTACTACTGCAGGCGTCCGAAGCCGCCATTCGACGCTCACAGAATGTGCCGGAAAAAGCCGCCAGGCAGGAGCAGAACACCCCGCCTCGATAGGGAATGCATGTGCCACCATTCTGACAGGGTCGACTGTCGCAGGACATTGAGCTGCTGTCCCCGGTCAGCCGGGTACAGCCATTCGTTCCGATGCCAGTGCCGGTCGTTCCTGGAGGACAGAGACAGTCTCGGTAGGTGGCAGAGATGGCCGTGTTGGCGACGCATCGAGCTTGCGACGAGCAGCCGCCGTTGCCTGAAGAGCAAATGTCGCCGTCCAGTTGAGTGCATGTTGTTCCTGAAGAAGAAGAGTGTGTCAATAACTTACAAGAACAGTGTAAAAACAAATTACCATCACCAGCAAAACCAGGCGGACAGGGCCCACAGATGACACGGCCCAGATTGCTGAAACAGCTGACTCGTGGCGAGCACCCGCCATTGTTTACATTGCAGAGATCAGCTGAGGGGGTGCAGCTGTAACCGTCGCCGGTGTAGCCTGCCGGACAGGGGCCACACTGGTAGCCGGCTCTGGTGTTGAAGCAGGCGACGGGAGGATTGCGGGAGCATCGGTGAATGCCTGTGGCGCACTCGTCCACGTCTGCGTCGCAGGGCGCCGTCTCCGAGTGTGCGATGCTCTTGGTGAATCCCTGGTAGCAGACGCAGCGGTAGCGGGCGACGCCGCTGCTCGTCCTGGGCAGGTCGAAGCACTCTCCACTGCCGCAGATCTCGTGGCTGGAGGCGTTTCGGCAGTCATTGAACTGGACCGTACAGCGGACGCCCTGGAAGGCCGCCGGACAGACGCAGTGGAAGGCGCCGAAGGTGTTCAGACAGGTGCCGCCGTTCTGACAGCCCAACTCGGTGCCCTGGTACCGCTCACACTCGTTCACGTCTTCGTCGCAGTTGGTGCCGGTGAAGCCGTCCAGGCATCGGCAGAAGTACCGATTGAAGCTGTCCTCGCACTGGGCGCCGTTCTTGCACGGATTCTTCGGCTCGCACTCGTTCTTGTTCAGCAGCCGCTCCAGACGGGTGACGCGTCGAGCCAGCGTTCGCAGGCGTCGAAGTGGAAAGGGACTGGCGGGGGTTCGCTGCCTCAGTAGCTCAATGGTCACGTTCATTGCGGCCATTTTTGCCTCGATAATCGCCAGCTGGCTGGAGGAGACAGAAGCTGCTCCTGAAGAGTCAGGAGGGAGAACGGCGATGCCCGTCTGATCTGATGACCCCGCAATGGAGCCCTTCAGCGCGGCAATGTCCTCGCCGTTTATCTTCACACGACCGGTGCCTGAGGAACGGAATTGAAGGTCCTTATTCCTGCCCGTCATCACCATCAGGTGGCCATTCTTGACGATGAAGCGAGGACTATGGGGAAAGAGGCAAAACGAAACAAACTTAAATGGAACATGCAAAAGCTAACTTTCTTACTTGGGGTCAAAGGGATCAAGGTAACGACTTTGATCAAAATTGTCGGCCAGCTCCTGGCCGGTGCCAGCTGCAGTGGCCACCGCCAAGAGGAGGAGCACTTTGAGCGTGGTCATTGTTCCATTTTCGTTTACAGTAAAAATTAAATAATCAAAATAGTAGTCAATCGGCTCCAATCGAAGTCAGTGCTGAAATGAATCAAATGCCGATCAGAAAGCACCTTCATGGGTACCCACCACACAAACAGCACCTGGCACTGATCACGCTCAGTGGGTGTAATGTGGCATGTGCAACAGATCACAACTGTCAGACACTCTGAACAGTTGTTGATCCTGTTGACAAATGACCACCGTTCAAAGCATCGGCTGACACTTGCGGGTGACGCTCCTGCGCAGCAGTGCAAAAGCGAACATTGACATTCTCTCTGGTAGAGCAACACACGCGATTCAGTTGCTTTCCGGTGCTGATCAAATAACTGTGTGTTGACCACTCTGTGTGTGAGTGTGTCATGTTCCAGCTGTGTGGACAGCTTTTGCGTTGGAAAAAAAGTTGTATTCTCTCACTTTTATTCTCGTTTGCTAGCGCCTTTTGAGGGTCCTCCTCCTCCTTTGCTTTTCTTGCTGCTGCGTGTTTTGTTTTTATCCTTCTTGTTAGAAGAGGAGAAACTCTTTCCACTTCGAGATCGACCTTGCTTCTTCTTCTTCTTCGAAGTGGTCTTTCTTCCCTTTGATCGTTTGCTGTGTGACGGCCTTTTGGAGCTGCGATTCGACGTCTGGTAGCCGCCACTGTCGTTTGGCTGATTTTGATTAGCATTGTTGTTGTTCTGCTGAGCGTTAGCGTTAGCGCCGTTGTTGTACTTGTAGCCGACCATGATCTCCCCCTCGATTTGCTTTCCACTATCGGCGGCAGTCTGACAGCTTCGAGAGACGAAACCACAAACGTTGTGCTGAACTGCAAAGTAGATGCTCAGGCTGATGAGGGCCAATGAGAGGAGCAGCACAAAGACGATGGACACTATGGGCACTAGTGGCAGTGGGGCATCTGAAAAAGAAACAAACAAAAAGATCCAAATTAAAAACCAGCAAATCAAAAATAGTATCGTAACACAAACCTGTTGTCGAGTCATTCAAAGAGGAAGAGACAAAGAATCGGTCCAGTGGAATGACTGTGACATTGTGCAGAGCACCACCACCACCACCTTCTCTGACACTGCTTTCCAGCAGAACATTCTCCAGCAGGTACACCTCTCTCCGCCCAATCAGGTAGAGTCGCTTCTGGTCGGCAAAGGCCGCCTGAAGCTGCCAATCGACGCACTCTCCCTGAGGACAGCTGACGCTCACTCTGACCACCATCTTTGCAGGAGAAGTCTGGTTGCCCACCTTACAAAGTGAAATCGCCGACAGAGGTCGATTAAGGCGGGTGTCCGCTGAGCTGAGCAGTTGGCCACTGAAGTGGTGTGCCTGCAGAGCGTACATGCACCCACTGATTTCACCTCTTCTTTTTTCATCAATCTCGTACTGCACGTGACTGTAGAAGGTACTTGCTTCAGAGGAGGAGGAGATCAGCATCGGGGAGGGAGCCTGCTCGCTGAGAAAGGACGCCATGGCCGATGATCCACTCGGCCAGGCGGTTTCAGTGTTCTGCTGGAGGTTGTACAGCAGTGGCATGCCTTCTTTTTTGGGGAGTTCAAAATTGAGTTTTGAAGTTAATGAGTTTGGTTATTAGAGTTAGCCCCCTACCTGAATCAAAAGCAACCAGCAAGTAGGTCGCCACTGAGTCGGTGATGGTCAGCGTCCAGTTGCGAACTGTCTTTCCGTGTAGTGCCCTGTACAGCAGAGGAAACCTCTCCGATAGACTGCCTCCATTCGCCAGAATGACTTTGGGGGCAGCATGGTCAGCAATGTCACCGGGGAGGAGTGAGGACTGGTTCAGGTTGAAGGTGTAGATACGGTCGAGATTAGCCTCGCGAGCCGAGTCAGCAAGCATCAGAAATAGACCTTCGCTGTTCTTTTGGCTGTGGCCGATGGCAAGGACGACGCGACTGCCGTTCAGTAGTTGGGCCAACTGCTGCTGCTGTTAGGACAAATGTCTAATGTTAAAGGCTAAACTGAACAAAACAAAATGAACAATACTAACATCAGCATCATTAGAGGACTGGCCGAAAACAACCAAAATGAAAAGAGAAAATGTTAAAATAAAAAAGTGAAACATTTTTTCGCAAGCAGACAAGTTGACAAAAAGTTAAAACAAACATGACTTTTAACTTACCGGCAGCGTATTTTTGAATTAAACAAATCGAACTAAAATCTTGAACGTGATGCAACAACGCACACCTATGCAGATCAATGCTGACTGATGCAGACCGATGCTGACTGATACGGATGATGCAGACGATGTTCCTTGCAGTGCGCTCAGTAAAACAGATTACGATTGGTATCTAAAGAAACACGATTCTCAAGCTCAAGCTAAAGTGTGTGTCTGTGTGACTGTCTCAGAGCGCGCCCCTGTCTCGTCAGTGTTTATTCAATGAATGTAAAAAGCTATCGTCTTGCCGCTGTCAGTGAGAAGGAAGGTCGCTTCGCCGGAGTTGATCGCCAGCCGCCGTGAGCCCGGGTCCTCCAGGGTGACCGCCTGCGTCGCCGTCTCCAGTCTGACGGGCGCCGCCCCATTGGCGGCACTCTTCGCACAGCGGTACAGCTGCACCAGCCGAGCGCAAGAGAGCGTGAGGACGGAGCCGGGCGCGACAATCCACCCGCCGCCCTCGTCGCCGCACAGATTGACCACCGCCCGGGCGCCCACCGTCACGCGCAGCCTCTCCGTCTCCGGCAGGCCGAAGAGCCTTCTTCGAAGCTCCATCAGCGAGCGGTTGTGAATGTCGCTCAGGGCGAGGTGCAGGTGCAGGCAGTTCTCACCGGAGGAGGAAGAGGTGGTGGTGGTGGGCGACACGTCCTTTCCGAGCGTGGTCACCGGTGGCGAGTGGAGAAATCCCACAGTGGCGCCCGTCAGCACGCCGATGGCCACCAGGCCGGCGGTGAGCCGACCGCTGCCGAAGATGAGGTACTCGAGGGCCAGGTCCAGGTCGCCCAGCTGGGCGCTGGCAAAGGTGAGCGCCGGAAAGTTGCCCTCCGCGTGGCAGTCGCCCTTCTTCTGCTGCGCCACGTCGAGCCGCGCCGCCTCCACCTTGGCCTTCGCCTGCGCCATTCTCTCGTCCCAGAGGAACAGCTCGTCGATGGCGATGCCGGCGCCCGTCTCCGCCAGGTTCTCCACCACCACCAGCAAGTCTGTGGGAGAGTTGGCCAAGCCTCGTTCACTTAGCTCCTGCGCCTGAGCACTGGGACCGGTCCGCCAGAGCAGCAGCGTCGCCGTGCCGTTCGTCACCTCGACCTTGTGGCTTCTGCTGTTTCCTCCCTTGCCTTTGACCGTCATTGTTCCTCTTGTTGGACGCTCAACTTTAAGCACCTCTAGCGGACAGGTGGGTCCGGCAGCAGCAGCAATGGCCAAAGAGGATGAGGGCAGGCCGACATGGCCCACCCACAGTGCAATGCGGTCACCGTCCAGTTTGAGCTGGCTTCCGGGCAAAAGCTGAATGCCCCGTCCTGTTTGGTCGTAAAAGAGGACCCGACCTTTATCAGTGGGCGTCACTGTGATGAGATTTGCTAGAGAAAAAAACGGATGAAAAGGGGTTTTCATTTTACAACTAGTTCTGCTTACGTTTAGTCTCGATTTGGAAGATTTTGCTCACCAGGCTGGAGTCGCGCTCGTCCACCTGGCGTACGTCTAGTGCCAGGTCATTTTCAGGACCCTCACTTGGCTTGACCGAACTTCTACCGCTGCCACTGCTGACCAGCGCTGCTCGCACCAGAGCGTTCGTCGGCTCGAGGCAGACGTTGAGAAAGGCGCCCACGCTTCCCAGGAGAATGCCAATCGGCTGGACGCTGCCGTCAATGAGGTACCGAGCACCGATGAGCTGCCGTTTGCCCGGTGGAGCTCGTGGGTGTGCTGGTGGGAGAGCCGCCGAGCCGCAGTGTCCCTCTACTAAAGACTCCGCCGAGAGGACGTGGTTCAGCATTGGGGCATCAGTAGCTTCAGGTGGCAGCGTTTCGCCGGCAGCAGCAGCAGATCCGGTAGCTTCAGCATCAGCCCTCTGCTGCAGGGTGAAGTTTTCCAGTCTGGAGGGAGTCTCCGTCAGCATGGGCAGTGAAAGGACGTTGCCAAGCTCTGTTGCCGAGGCTGTATCAGTGGAGGCACCAGTGGGCGTTGGTTGCTTTGCTGTTTGGCCGCCACTACTTTCTAGAAATGTTAAAGCATTAAATTGTGAAACCTTAGTCAAGTTGTGCAAACCTTTTGCCGTAAACGTGGGCGGCTCCTGAATGCGTTTTTTAGTCTTGCCCGAAGCATCGTGCTTGCAGGCGACACTACCAGCGGTGCCCTTATCAGCTGGCAGCAGCTGAAAAGAACAACAAGAAAAACAGTGGCAACAAAAGACAACACAAACAAACAACAGGGTACACTTGCCTTAGCGTTGGCCCTTATCCACGGGTGCTCCTCCACAAAGTCCAACGGCATTCGGTCCTGAGGGCTGGCGCGCAGCAGAAAGTAGAGAAAGTCCTGGCAGTGCTCACTGAGCTTAGACCGGGCTACATTACTGGCCACCTCCCGGTCAATGGCACTGGGAGAGGGGGAGGCGGTGGTGTTGTAGGGGTACTGCCAGACGAGCATGCAGTACACGGTGGCGCCGTACGCCCAAATGTCGGCAAGGACCGGGTCAAACTGCTGTCCACTGCCGCCGTACACTTCAGGCGCCTGAAAGTTGGCCCCGCCTGCTGCCCGACGCTCCGCCGGCCAGCAGGCGCAGGTGATGACGTCCAGCGTGGCCGGGTCCCAGTAGATCAGTGACTGCTTGAAGCCGGTCAGCTTGAGCCAGGCCTCGGCGTCGCCCTGCACCGGCTGCACCACCAAGTGCTGCGGAGAGAGGTCCCGGTGGGCGATGCCCTGGTCGCCCAGAAAGTCCAGCGCCCGGTAGATCTGCTTCGCCCAGATGGCCGCCCGTCGTTCGCCCAAGGGGCCACCACTTGCCTCAATGAACTCGTCTAAACTGCCCCTGAAATCACAAATGCACAAAAAAAGAGAAACGAGTTCTGGTGAGATTGCATCATCATCATCATCAGCACTTACCTGGTGGCCCACTCCTGAAAGACGTACACGTGCTGCGAATCATTAAAGAGATCATAGGTCATGATGACGTGCGGGTGCTTTCGAGCGAGGTGCCCCAGAATCTTCAGGTGCAGCGAGCCATTTTCAGTCTTCGGGTACACTCGCACCGCCATCGGCGTCTGCAACCTGCTGCCGGCCCTCTTCGCGCCCAGAATCTTCACCTGAGCGCCGCTGTGCAGTACGTTGTCCTGTTGAATCTCGTACGCTGAGAAGAGGGTTCGATTTGCAGAGGCGTCCAGCGGCAGAGGCCCTGGACCGCTCATGATCTGCCCCACCTGGGCGGCAATCAGACTCTGCATGAAGAGCAGCTTTCGGCGGCTCATCTTCAGCGTGAAGCGCTGCGTGGCGTCCACCGTGTTTTCATCTTTCTTGACTTGAGTGGCTGGCATGGTTCCATGGCCGCCGCCAGCAGAGTTTCTGAGGCTGGTGGCCATAGAGTGACTAAAGTAGGGCATGGTGAAAAAAAAATATGAGGGAGGTAAAGAGTGAAACAAGTCAGCACAATGCGTGGCATGCCCACTTTTAAAGCTAACAAGCTTCTTGTAAATAGAACTAAATTGTGCGGCACAACAATGCTAAAGTGAGCTGCCAACAATGGGAACTAAAAAGGTGTGCGCAGAAGAAAAAGCTAAAAGAGAAAAGAGAAAGTCTCTAGGGCTCGTAGACGATGTCGCCGCTGCTCAGCTGACGGAGGTAGCCATTCTTCTCCAGCGAGTCGACGCACTTTGCCATCTCAGTGAGGGACAGGCAAGAGTTGGGAGAAGAGTTTGTCGTCTCCGCAATTGGTTGTCGCCAGTTGGTGAGGAGCAGCGCCTCCAGGGTGAGGTCGCGAAGCGTCTCCAGATTGGCCACTACAGTGGCTCGCTTCAGCACGCGAATGATGGCTGCCTCTAGGCGGAATCGGCCGTCAGCAATTGAGGCGCACTTGCTGCTGTTGCTGGGTGGCTTTGGTTGCACAACGGTTGCCGGCTCAGCGCTTTTGGTCTTCGAACCGCTGGCTTTGGCATCCTTGCTGACACTCTTTGATGAGTTTGGCGAGGATTCATTCTGGGCTTCCTTGTTCTTGGGCGCTTCCGCTTCAGCTTCAGCAGGCTTGGCCTTGCTCTCCTCAGGTTGATCGCTTCCATTGCACTGCGCCAGCAGCTTGCCCAGGTCAAAGCGGGCGCAGAGCTCGTGCTGCAGTTTGATCCAGTTGACCAGAGGTTGCGCCGTCGTTGTCGTCGAGTCTTTGTGCTTTTCCTCGCATCCACTAATGCTCAGCAGCATCGGTTGTGGACTGAACTGCTCATTCACCACAAAAGTGCTCTTTTCCAGCGAAAAATCCTCTTCCTCCTCCTCTTCAGCATTTGTTTTGAGCAACAGCTCGCACTTGCAAAACAGCTCCAGGCACTGCGACAGCGAGGCGGCGTCCAGCCGGGACTTGGCCTGAATCTGCTCAAAGGAGAGGGCGTCGTATCGGTTGAAGAGCAGCAGGACGACAGTCTGACGCAGTGAGAGGATAAACTGGTAGCTTCGACTAGTGCCTGAGTTTCCTATAAAGTGGGCTACCATTTCCGAGCAGCCGTAGTTGCGATTCAGTTTGAGAATCTTCTTTCGATTGGCAGCGGTAAAGTCGCGGTGAAAGTAGCTGTACATGGTCCAGAAGGAACGCGGCAAGCGGAAGGTTTGCGTCGTCGGATCGTTGTCCAGCTTCCAAAGGCCGTTGAGGACGTGAATCTAAAAAGAAAGAGATTGTGTACATTTTGCAAATCACCATCCCCACAAACAACAAACCACTTACCCGAAACTGCTGCCCGTATCGCTTCTGAAAGCAGGGCTTCTCCAGCTGGCTTAGACTGGAGTAGAAGTTGCTGAGAATGAGTTTGCCGCTAATGGGCGTCTCAATTTGCAGTCGCTCCAGGAGGCGGGCCACCTCGGCGACGTCCTTCTCCGGCGCCGGCGACAGTCGGTTGATGATGCGGTGGCAGAGCAGGTGCCAGGCGACCTCCGTCAGCGCCTGCTTGTCCTCAATCAGCGCCAGCAGGTCGAGGACGCGGTCCAGGGAGGAAGAAGCAGTGCTGCTGGGCGCCATCAGGGAGAGGTGCACAAATAGCGAGAGAGTGCAGTAGTGGGCGGGGCTGGCGTTGAGGTGGCCGGCCAGCGCAGAGGTGATCGCCCGGTGAACCTCAGCACACTGCGCAAAGCAGAGGCCCAGCAAGCCACTGTCGCCGTCCAGCCACTCGCTGTACAGCGCCTGCAGCTGCTCCACCCACAAAATTACCTGTTCCCGAGTGCAGGTAGAGCCACCGGGTGACAGCGAAAGCTGTCCCAGTCGACTGCTCAGGTGGCGTTCAATGTTGGCGGTCAGCAGCTTCACCGACTCCTCGTCAAACTTGGTCATCTGGTAGAGGTAGCCGAGGGAGTTCTTCTCTTGATCAGAGCCCATCAACTGCTCAAAGACAGCGTAGGCGCAGATAACCTTTCGTTGCGACTCAATCAGCAGCGAGTAGAGCAGCCGGGCGGCCATTCGGGTGGTCGCCTCCGAGAGGGCGTACTTGTTGCCGGTGGCGTTCTCCTCCTCGATGATGCGCTCCGCTTGGCGCAGATACGACAGAATGGCAGTCTGTGAAGGGCAGTGCTCGTCCTCTGTGGAGGGGAGCAACGGTTTGGGGCGGTGGGCTCGCTTGAGGGCGGCCAGGTAGGGCAGCGCGAAAAGGCGGTGGTAGAGGTGCGTTTTCCGGTCAATTTCGAGGTCCAGGTAACGGAGCAGACTGAGCACTGTCTGCACGGTGGCTACTGATTTCTTTTCCTCCTCCTCCTCGTCATCTTCATCTTCATTTTCTTCCTTCTCCGATTTCATCACCGCAAGAATGGCCGCCGTGATCCGGCCTCTGAGCGGACCGCTGAGCATGCACTCGACAAAGATGCGACAGCACCAGTAGTTGATTCGCACCTCCTGGCCACCTGGTTTCCCCTTCTCCGAAAGAGCCTTCTCCGCGCAGGCCTTCTCTGCGTACAGCGCCAACGAGTGAATCAGGTTGACGGCCTTCTGGAAGGTGGCCCAGGCGGAGACGACGTAGCGCAGCAGCTGCAATGGACTTTTCTGGTCGTTGGTGGTAGTGGTCAGCCTGTCCGCCCACGACTGTACCACCAGATGAGCGCTGTACAGCCAGACGGTGCGCACGCCTTCAAAGCCCCGGTAGTGGGTGATGCTGACCACCAGCGGGTAACAGGCGTCGAAGAAACGTTTCAGCTGCTGCTTATCATTTTTCTTATCAGCACCAGCACCAGTTGAGGAGGAGGAGACAAAGGCAAAGGCCTTCATCAGGTGGCGCACCAGCTGAAGACTGTCGCCGTCAAAGGAGAACACCTCTTCGTAGTTGGGGTCCAAACGATTGCTGCTGTCAGCTGAGGTTTCAGGAGGAACCGAAGTCATTTCGCCGTTTGAAACTGCTCGAGTTGCTTGCAAAGCCGCCATTTGACGATGATGAACACGTCTGCTTCAAAAGATTAAGTAACACTAACAAAAAAGTTCTAAAAGCTCTATATTCTTCCTCTCCTTCTATTCACAAATGGTTGCTACGCGTGTCAATCTGCAGAATGGACAGCTTGCCGCCGCCTTCATCCACCAGCGCCACCGCCGCCTTGTTCCGCATCTCACAGTAGTGCGAACAGCTGAAGATGGTCAGCACCCGCCCGCCGCAGTGCAGGTAGTAGCCCTCCGGACAGCACTCGTGCGCCCGAATGATCTGACTGAGGCGATTGACGGCGAGGAAAGTGTCCACTGCCTTGTCGCCGAAGTAGTGGGCAGTGCCGCGCTTGCTGTTGGGAAGGAAGCCGCGTTCTAAAAGGCCGCCGCCGCCCTCACTGCTGGCGCCCAGTGCCCGCAGCGTGTGCAGCTGCAGCTCAAACTCCGCCCTGGTCATTGGGTCGTTCCAGAGGACCTGATGGGCGACCGGGCACTGTGTCTGTGGATCGCCCATCGGACAGGGAATGGCCCGCTCTAGGTCGGTCAGCGAGGTGACCGAGCTGGGAATGCCGCCGTGGGCGGCGAAGACGGTCCGGTCGATGACGGCGCACAGGGGCAGGACGTCGAAGACCTGGTTGAAGCACTCCCAAAGCTAACAACAAGATTGAGTAATTCTGTGCAAACAAATGAAAATGACTTACCTTTCGACCCTGAACGGGGCCAAACTTCTCCATGCACTCTCTCTCAAAGGTAAAGTTCAGCTGAACGTCACGCAGCTCATGGTTGCCGCGCAGCAGACTAAAATGGCCCGGAGACATTATCTTCATGCAAAGGAGGTAGGTGATGCACTCCACCGAGTTGTTGCCTCTCTAATTGTTAGGGATAAAATTGAACTTGTAAATCAAAAGTCAAAACCCATTTCCACTACTTACATCAACATAGTCACCCAGAAAGAGGTAATTGGCGGCCAACCGAGTAGGCCCACTTCTCCACAGCACCTCACTGCAGGTCATCAGGTCGGCGAGGTTGCCGTGAATGTCGCCCAGGACGTAAATCGGAGAGCGCAGCCGAAGGACTCGAGGCTCCTGAGAGAGAAGTGCCCGGGCCTCAGTGCACAGCTGCATCAGCTTGGGCAGTAATTTAAGGCGCACTGCCTTCCACGGTGAGCTGTCCCCGTTTCGATTGTAGCTGGTGATCAGGTCGATCAGCTCGTTGCAGTAGTAGTCGCCGCGGAAGGTCTCCTCGGAGTGTCTTCTAGTGGCTGCCACTGCTGCTGATTCCATCTTGCTGTTCCGGTCCTTATCCCTCTCCACCTCGATCTTGAGCCGGATTGGCCTGACCACCGTTCCACTGTTCGAAATGGTGACCACATGTCTGGCCAGAGTGCACTGTCCCCGGGATGACCGGCACTGCAGACAGAGCATCTGGTCTCTGGCAGCACTGGCCACCCAGGTCTGCTCCATCCTCCCGTAAAGCGATTGGCCTTTCAGGGCAGTCAGGTGTGCCTGGCTCCACTTGAAGAGATGGGATGTGCCGCGAATCTTCAGCTCTCTGATGGCGCCGTAAAAGGCCGCTCTGCTGACGGGGGCACTGGGCGGCACGCCAAAGGCGGCGTAGCACTCGGCCACCAAGGCTCGCTGCTGCTCCTCACTAGGCTCTCCTCCTACTTGAAGTAGGTCGTGGGCGAACCAGCAGACCGAGTAGTGGTCTAGGCCGTCCTTGTTCTGGCCGACGTTGTAGTAGCGGAAAATCTGGAGAAAAAAGATAAGCTGGTTAAAAACTCCTCAGCTTCATCACAACTTGCATAGTCAATTCGAATGCGGCCCACCCGCCCACCGTGCGGACAGTGCTCCGAGGAGGCGGCCAGGCCGAGGAGAAAGTTGGTAAAGGTGAGCGCCGGGGCACCGCAGGTGAATGAGCGGTAGAGGGCCTGCACCACCTGCGGCTCGGGGAGGATGGCGGAGATGAGGGCGGCAAAGGAGAAGAAGTTCATGGCGGTGGAGGGCCAGCAGTGCTGGGAGAACTGACCGTACAGGGCCACTACGGTTGGCTGGTCAAAACGAGCAGAGGTGAGCAGCTCTGCTGTGGCAGTGGAGCCTTCCAGTTGGGCCTGCAGCCCGCGAATGGTCGTTTCCAGCAGGCGGAAGGGAGGCGCCGGGTGCTGACCGTGCTCCAGAGCGTAGCTCACGTAGTGTGCCGGCTCGGGGCCCCAGAGATTGAGCAGCTGAGGTATCTCAGCGGCCCGGACCCAGCAGCAGCTGACCTGGGGCGAAAGTGGACAGCAGTCAGCTGCGGTGGTGGCCCCATGCTCAAATGCCACCTCCACGTAGAGGAGCACTCGGCTGAGGAAGAGCAGGTGCTGGGGCACTTGCAGACGAAGGTGCTCCACGGGCTGGGGACTGCTGAAGAGAGCTCGAACACCACCGGGAGGGACTGCTGGGACGGTGGGAGGAGACGTTTGCTGGAGGTAGGGGAAGAGCTGCAGGTGGAGCCAGTCGTCGACCGCCTCGTGGTAACTTTGGCCGGCCTGAATGGGCACCACCGGAAACCAGAGACCCTTGCCGGCGGCAGACAGGGCTACGGTAGAGTGCTTCCGACAGAACAGCATTACGGCCACCGAGTCGACGAGAGGTGTGCTGATGGGAGGGGAAGTAGAGGTAGCTGGGGGAGTGGTGCCCTGCAAAATGCAAGTAAAATGAACAGCTGACATTTGATTTGTAGTATTTCAGTACTTGCCCGAGTTGTAGGTGAGGTGAACCGGCCGCCATCGGTCGTCTGGTACGCCGACACGGTTGACTTGACCGAGTAGTCATCGTGGTGGCCAGCCGGCTCACTGGGCAGAGACTCGCTTTGGGACTTGGGCATCTTCGGTTGTTGTGGCTGTTGTTGTTCTAAAACAACTCAAAGGAGGGCTATTGGAAGGCTTTTAAATAGTACAAACGGAGTTTTATTTTAGGCAAGTTCCAAATAGTGCAACAACAGGCGCTAAATATAAGGCATGTGATAACTTTCTGTAGAACAAGAACTCCACATGTGCTTGTAACATGGTGGAAAATGTTTTAATAAGCAAAATCGATTGAATTACAACTTCCTCAAAAAGTGAACATTTTCAAAGTCGTCGTCAGAATAATATCTGGTATCATCGGTTCTTCTTGCACGTTCTTTTTAGGCTTCTCCTTTTTCCAAATACCTTAGCCAATTGTTCCTCCAGCCAATCCTCACCTCGTTCCTCGACTAGCTCTTTCCATCCATTCGTGAGCTTAATCTTGTCTTTATTCCAATTTATAAACGTAGCAATCTTTTTTACGTTAGCCGAGTTAGAAAGTTGAGCATAGTAAAAGTTCTTGGCCGCATTTTCCACAGTAATGTCAACAATCAGACTGGCAACACAGACATCATACAGCGATTTAATGTTGTACTGTAAATAGATTAAAGGTTATTTTAGGAAATGCTTTTACAAAACATTCATACCATGTCTGCAGCCACAGCCAATTCCCCGGCCATAATTTTCCAGTTTTCAAATGGCTTGCAGTACACATACGCGAGCATGGCTTTCATCACTGGTCCAGAGATTTCACAGATTTCAACCGGTTTCTTCTCTTTATTCTCAACAAAGTCACCGGAAAACATGGCGGCAAAAACTGGCGACCGCGTCTGAAGGATGAACTTGTGTGCTGGAAACAGTTGGCCATCAGACATTGTCTTCAGTGTCACATCTGAAGGAAGTGAATTTGTTAAGTTTGCCATCTGTTGACAGAGCACTTCGGCATGATTAACAGGCTCTAGTGAAAGATGAGAATTCCAATCATCGGCTGATTCTTTAAAAGTAAATTCCAAATTAATTTTGACATAGTTTTGTCCATGATGGTATACTGGCATAAAGTCGATCGATAAGGGTGAATCTTTGGCGAGAACTAGAACAACGAAACAATATATGATTAGATAATGAAGTGTTAGTTAACAAAAACAAACCTGTATTGTAATATGTTGTAGGCTCTTCCGAAGTACTGGGAGATTTGACAACAAGTTTTGAAATAAAAACCTCATTTTCGACAGATTTGTTATCAAGATTAAGATAAACATCATGACTAATACATCCGCAGCCCATGTAGTGATATTCCCAATCGTCTTCACCTTCGTCTTCGTATTCTTCGTCACTTTCTTTGTAACTTTCTTCGTCACTTTCTTTGTGACTTTCTTTGCCAGTTTCTTTGCCAGTTTCTTTGTCACTTTCTTTGTCACTGTCATAGTCTCCAGTCTTGCAAATTCTTTCGAGAACTGTGTCGGGTTTTAAACTGAGATGAAAAGAATGATTTTCGGTGCCAAATACACTGCTAACCTCGCTGCAAATTTTTATGTAATCTTCAAAAGTTTTCTCCCAACTGTAGGCGATGATGATAGTTTTGCCTGTTTGAGCGTTAAATGCTGAAGGGGCCATTTTGACTTTAGCCATTTTAGAAGAGCCTGCTTCAGGTTTTTCATCCTTCCGTGGTCGTTTGCTGCCCGTTTCGCTACTCTCCATTCTGATCTGCAATTCTTGACTCAGAAGATTCAGATGCGAAATGAGTTGAAACAATGAAAACTGATGAAGTGATGAGAATGGTGAAAGACAAACACAAAGCACAATCCAGTGAAAGGACGGACAGTCGCTCGACTGAGATCCAGTCGTAGTAGCACTCTGAGTTCCCCACTCCTACCACCACAGCTTGGAGGCGAAGCGCTGTGGTTGGGACTCTCTGTGGCTGAGTCTCTTCGCTGTGGCATCATTACACTTTGTAGAAAGGGCACACTGGCGAAATGTCATCAGCCCTTTTCAGAGAGGCTTTGAGATAGACGTACTGCATCAAGCTGGTTGCTGTTACGCTGTTGTCAGATGCCCGTTCTAAAACATGTCCCACTGCAAGACCTTCTTTGTTTCAAACTGCCACGGTAGAGACATTGTGGTATTGCCACTACTACTACTGGAGCACATGCGGCGCAACAGGCCCACTTCCTGCCACAGTTGCTTCGCCGACGGCTACAACTACTCCAGTGGCTGCTTTGAGAACTACAACTGGTTGATTCAGTTTTGAAAATGGGTTTGAAAAAAAGGTTTTTTAGAAATGAAAGAAATAAAAAGGTTGCTGAGATTCCGCACCGGTAAAACAGATAGAAGTGTTTTAGCAAATGTTTTAATAAAAATCAATGTTTGAGTTAAAATCCCTTAAAATCCTTTCAAGCCAACATTTTCAACATTAATCCTCGTAATGACCTCTGGTATCATCTTGATCACTTGCGATTTCTTATTTGACCTTCTACTACTCTAATACTTCAGCCAATTGCTTCTCCAGCCAACCATCTCGTTCTTCGGTTAGCTCTTTCCATCCATCGGTTAGTTTAACTTCATCCTTACGAAAGTCTATGTACTTAGCAATATCCTTTAAGTTGGTCGAGTTGAAAAGTCGAGCATAGTAAAAGTTTTTGGCTGCATTTTCCACAGTTATGTCATCCAGCAGACTGGCAATGCAAGAATCAAACAGCGATTGAATGTTGTACTGTAAATAGATTAAAGGTTATTTTAGGAAATGCTTTTACAAAACATTCATACCATGTCTGCAGCCACAGCCAATTCGCCGGCCATCATTTTCCAGTTTTCAAATGGCTTGCAGTACACATACGCGAGCATGGATTTCATCACTGGTCCGGTAATTTCACAGATTTCAACCGGCTTCTCTACTTTATTCTCAACAAAGTCGCCGGAAAACATGGCGGCAAAAACTGGCGACCGCATCTTGAGGATAAATTTGTGTGCTGGAAACAGTTGACCATCAGACATTGTCTTCAGTGTCACATCCGAGGGAAGCGAACTTGTTACGTTGGCCAACTGCTGACAAAGAACTTCGGCATGATTAACTGGCGCTTTTGAGTAATAAGAATTCCAATCATCGCACGATTCTTTAAAAGTAATTTTCAAACTAACTTTGAGATAGTTATTTTCGTTTTGGCGTACTTTGACAGTACCAAGTTTCAAGGGTGAATCTTTGGTGAGAACTAGAAAAAAACGTTTGAAATTAGACAATCAAGTATTAGTAAACAAAAACTAACCATCATTATGCAAAGTTGAATGCCCATTATAATAATTGTGAGCGTTGACAGCAAGTTTCTTAATGAAAACCTCATTTTCGAGAGATTCATCATTGAGACAAAGATACATATTAAAATCTCTTGATTCGAGATCACCTTGATACCCTTCATTGTAGTAATCATTCCAACGGTAACCGTAATTCGATATATGTTCTTTAAACCTGAGGTAAAAAGAATGCTTTTTAGAGCCAAATACATCGCTATCAAAACGGTCTTCCTCTTCTAAATCTTCAATAGTTTTCTCCCAGATGTAGACGCTGGTGATAGTTTTTCCTGGCTGGGCCTTAAATGCGGAAGGAGCCATTTTGACTTTGGCCTTTTTAGAAGAGCCCTCTTCCGGTTCTTGATCCTCCCGTTGTCGCTTGGGGTCCTCGTTGCTACTCTTCATAATGATTTGTAACTCTTGACTGAAAAGACTCCGGCGGAAAAATGAGTTGAAACAATAAAAACAGGATGAGTGATGAGGATGATGAAACACAAACGAGCTCAGTTGTTTTGTGACGATTACAGCGCTCATGTGGCCATTGCAACTACTGGTTGATTGATTCATTTTGATAATGAGTTTAAATTTTTTTCAAAAATGAAAGAAACAAAAAAATACTGAAAGTTTACACCGGAAAAAAACAGATGGAAATGTTTTAGCAAATGTTTTAATGCGAATAAGGTTTTGGATTACAATTCTTTCAAAAAGCCAACATTTTTGACAATAGTCCTCGGAGTCATCTCTGGTATCATCTTGATCACTTGCGCTTTCTTCTTTGACCTTCTACCACCCCAACGCTTCAGCCAGTTGCTTCTCCAGCCAATCACCTCGTTCCTCGGTTAGCTCTTTCCATCCATCCGTGAGCTTAATTTTGCTCTTATAAATGTTTATAAACTCGGCAATCCTCTTTACGTTGGTCGAGTTAAAAAGTTGGGCATAGTAAAAGTTTTTGGCCGCATTTTTTACAGTTAGGTTAGCCAGCAGACTGGCAATGCAGGCATCAAACAGAGATTGAATGTTGTACTGTAAAAAGATTTAAGGTTATTTTGAAAAATCACTTCTCAAACATTCATACCATGTCTGCAGCCACAGCCAGCTCGCCAGCCATCGTTTCCCAGTTATTAAATGGCTTACAGTACACATAAGCGAGCATGGCTTTCATCACTGGTCCGGAAACTTCAAAAATCTCAATCGGGTTTTCTTTTTGATTTTCTACAAAGTCGTTGGAAAACATGGCGGCAAAAACTGGCGACCGCATCTTGAGGATGAGCTTGTGTGCTGGAAACAGTTGGCCATCAGACATTGTCTTCAGTGTCACATCGGCTGGAGATGAATTTGTTACGTTGGCCAACTGCTGACAAAGCATTTCGGCATGATTAACTGGCGCTGTTGAGTAATAGGAATTCCAATCATCGCCCAGCTCTTTGAAAGTTATTTCTAAATTAGTTTCAAAATAGTTGTCGTCTTTTCCGTATACTTCTACAGTATCAATTTCCAATGGAGAATCCTTAGTGAGAACTAGAAAAAGAAAGGTCAGAAGTTAAAAACCGAAATGCTGGTAAACAAAAACAAACCTTCATTATGAAACGTTTTAGGCCCTTCAAAAGTATTGGGAGATTTGACAAATAGCTTCTTAATGAAAACTTCATTTTCTAGAGCTTTTTTATCGAGATTAAGATAGACATGAAAATCGTTTGAACATTCGTAAGGATCGTTTCGATTCCGTTTCTTTTCATATTCCCCACGGTCATCGTCACTATCTTGGTCACTTTCTTCGTCACTATCTTCCTTAAAGAGCTGTGTTTCTACTAAACTGAGGTAAAAAGAATGCTTTTTAGTGCCAAAAATATCGCTAATCTCGCCGTCCATTTTGTTTAAATCTTTGAAGTTTTTCTCCCAACTGTAGACGTTGGTGATAGTTTTGCCGGATTGAGCTCTAAATGCTGAAGGCGCCATTTTGACTTTGGCATTTTTAGAAGAGTTTGCTTCAGCTTCTTGATCTTCCCGTGGTCGCTTGCCGTCTTCTTTGCTACTCTCCATTTGGAACTGTATTTTTTGACTGAAAAGATTCTGGCGCAAAAATGAGCTGAAACAATGAAAGTGATCAGAATGATGAAACACAAACAAGCACAGTTGCTTTGCCGACAACTACAGCGCTCATGTGGCGACTGCGAGAACTACTGGTTGATTCAAAATTTTTTAGAAATGAGAAAAACCAAAAGATTGTTAGAAGTCCGCACCGGTAAAACAGATTAAAGTGTTTTAATAAAAAGTGTTTTAATAAATGTCTGACTTCCTTCTTTCAAAAAGACAACAATATTTTCAACATTATTTATCGAAATCATCTCCAATATAACTTGATCACTTGCGCTTTCTGATTTGACGTTTTTTCACATTTAACACCTTCGACAACTGCTTTTCCAGCCAATCACCTCGTTCCTCGTTTAGCTCTTTCCATCCGTCCGTGAGTTTAACTTCATCCTTGCGAAAGTCTATGTACTTAGCAATCCCCTTAACATTGGTAGAGTTGAAAAGTTGAGCATAGTAAAAGTTCTTGGCTGCATTTTCCACAGTAATGTCATCCAGCAGACTGGCAATGCAGGCATCAAACAGCGATGTAATGTTATACTGAAAATAAATTAGAGGTTTAAAATTATTTAAAATTAAAAATCCTTTTACAAAACATTCATACCACGTCTGCAGCCACTGCCAATTCACCGGCTATCATTTCCCAATTATAAAACGGCTTGCAGTACACATAAGCGAGCATGGCTTTCATCACTGGTCCGGAAACTTCAAAAATCTCAATCGGGTTTTCTTTTTGATTTTCTACAAAGTCGCCGGAAAACATGGCGGCAAAAACTGGCGACCGCATCTTAAGGATGAGCTTGTGTGCTCGAAACAGTTGGCCATCAGACATTGTCTTCAGTGTCACATCAGGTGGAGATAAACTTGTTATGTTGGCCAACTGCTGACAAAGCATTTCGGCATGATTAACAGGCGCTCTTGAGCAATAGGAATTCCAATCATCGTACGATTCTTTAAAAGTAATTTCCAAACTAGTTTCGAGATCGATATATTTTCCTCGGTGTATTTTTACAGTATCAATTTCCAAGGGTGAATCTTTGATGAGAACTAGAAAAAAATGTTATAACTTAGCCAAGTAAACAAAAACAAACCTTGATTATATAATGTTGTAGGCCCATTTAAAACTTCGACAAAAAGTTTTTCAATGAAAACCTCATTTTCAAGAGATTCGTGATCGAGACAAAGATAAATATTAAAATTTCTTGATGAGATACGACTTGGAAATTCTTCATAGTAGAACTCATTTACCAAAAGGTCATAGTCATCATCATCATCACTATATTGGTCGTCACTATATCCGTCACCGTAACTAGATGAATGTTCTTTAAACCTGAGGTAAAAAGAATGCTTTTTAGTGCCAAAAACATCGCTATCAAAACGGTACTCGTCTTCTAAATTTTCAATAGTTTTCTCCCAGTTGTAGACGCTGGTGATAGTTCTGCCTGACTGGGCGTTAAACGCGGAAGGCGCCATTTCGACTTTAACTCTTTTTGAAAAGCTCGCTTCAGGTTCTTGATCCTCCTGTTGTCGCTTGTTGTCGCCGTTCTTGTTGCTCTCCATTTTGATCTGTGATTCTGTATTTCTTGACTGAAAAGATTCCGAAACGAAAACGAGCTTGAAACTGAAAGTGGTCAGAATGATGAAATCCAAACCAGCGTGCCTTTGCCGACGACTACAGCGCTCCGGTGGCGATTGCGTGAATTACTGGTTGATTAATTCATTTTCAAAAAAATATTTTATTTAGAAATGAAAGAAATCAAAAGATTACTGAAAGTCCACACCGGTAAAAAACAGAAGGTTGGAGTGTGCAACTACAAGTAAACTCCTTCAAAGTGCAATCACTTTGAGGGAGTGCTGCTACCGGCGGCAGCGAGCAGCTTCGCTAGCTCGCCGCTCTTGTGCAGCCGCACAGTGTCCTCGCCGCCGCCCACAAACTGGCCGCAAATGAAGACGCGGGGCACCGTCCGCCCGCCGGTCATCTGCTTGAGGCACTGCTGAATCTCCGCGGTGTTCTCCTCGCCGTCAATCTCCCACACCAGCAGGTCGTCCGGCGGTAGGTTGTAGTTGGCGAGCGCCTCCTTGGCCATCCTCGAGTAGGGGCAGTAACTTTTGGAGATGACGACCACCGTGTGCGAGTCCACCAGCTTCTGCACCTTCAGACAGGTGAGGCTCATGGCGACGCCGTGCACCGCTCGCACTGTTTGGTTGCCAATGGTTGCTGGATCGGAGAGGCCTTTCGAAAGATAGGAAGATGTGCTTGAAGACCCAGAAAACGTCGACGTCACTAGATTGCCCATTGCCAGCAATTCTAGCCACTTTTATTGAGCCCCCTCTTTGGCACTTTAGAACTTTTGCACCTAATCTTTTGGACTTGTTCTACTTTTCTACTTTCAGTCAAGTCACTTTGGCAATCTTCCCTTCAGCACTGCATCCCGGGAAATCATCCCGACAATGTTGTGCAGTGTTGTGAGAGGCCCTCAAGACTTGAGCGGCTCAATTTTTTTCAGCACTAAAACACGGTGAACCACGGTTGTTTTTATTTATAAAGATGGTTTTATTTTGAACCTTTTACACCAATTTACTTTTACAAACAGCAATTATATTGGTAAGTGTGCAATACTTGACTGCTGCTGTTTGAAAGCTAAACTGGTCTTTTGTACTACAGTCTATTTTATCTTCAAAATGGCATCCATCAAACTTGAAGAGAGCTTTGAGGAAACTCAAATATCAACAACAAACTCGACAGCTGAAATAAAAACTGAAACTGCCCCAGTTCAGGAGCATCACCCTGAAACTAAGCCTCACACTGTTCCACCGCCACCACCAACCACTTTGACAGTGTCCTCTTCAGCTGATAAGAATAAGAAGCGTCTCTTTGCCAAAGAACTTCGATGCATGCTTTTTGGATTTGGTATGATTTTTGTAATGAAAGTTACTTTGTTGAAAATCTAACAAATATCTGTACTCAAGGTGATGATGTCAATCCCTACACCGAAACGGTGGACATGTTGGAGGACTTGGTCATACACTTCATCGGCGACACTGCCCTGCGAGCCCTCGAAGTTGGCCGGTCTGGTCGCGTCACAGTGGAGGACGTCATGTACCTCGTCCGACGTGACCCGCGCAAATACTCTCGAGTGCGAGACCTGCTCAACATGAATGAGGAGCTGAAGAAGGCACGAAAGGCCTTCGACGAGGTCAAGTACGTCCAATCGGTGTAACAGCAATCCAGAGATTGCCTCCTCAGCATCCTCAACACTTCAAATTATTGTTTTTTTCGAAACCTAATCGCCGGCCATCAAGTCAACATTCATACTAGGAAGAGAGATGGTAAACAAGTGTGTTTATCAGTTATGGAAGCAACGATTACACGAGTGGTTCGCCCATTTGATAATTATTGATCATTGGTTCGGCAACAGAAGAACCAGTTCATGTACTGCAAGAAAATGTAGAGATGTACAAAGTAATAAACATTTCGCATATAAAAAGAGTAAAAAATCAGTAAAAGAGAATGACGACCGCCATGACCAGGCAGCAGGCGGCCACCCAGGGGCTCTTCCGCTCGCCGATGCGAGCACACTTCCAGAAGGTGCCCAGAAAGCCGGTCTTCCTTCGGTCGAGAATCGCCGTCATCGAGCGAATGTAGGTGCAGGTGCAGATCAGCAGCAGGATGACCACCAGCAGGCTTTGGAAGTTGAAGATTGCAGACATTGCTGTTGTTGTGCAGAAGAGCGAGATGGTGCTCAGAGGTGCTCAGGGTAGCTCTCGCTCTCTAATTAAATAACCGAAGAATTCCCGGAGGAATCGGGCTCGCGAATTTTTTTTCTTTTCTTCGTTCTCCGGTGAACGGCGAGTCAGCTTACGTAGAGTTGGCTGATGCTGGTACGGCTGGAAAACACAACACAGCGGCAGCAGCGGCGCAGGCTGCGTCATCAGCTATTTTCACCGTAGAGTTGTGTCAAATCGCGTGGTACAGTGTACCTTCTGCTACTGTAGCTCAGAGGTAGATCAGTCTGATAAGATTGCTTATCAAAGCAGGTGAGGTGAGGTATGTCTTTGTAAGTGTGATTTCTACTTTTTAGTTTTCATTAGTTTGAATAGTTTGCAAATAAGCAACACCGGTGTTCCCTTTCGGCCAGCCAAACCACCAGCTCACTGTAGCACTGTAAACAGCAGGCAAGCAAGCATATGTTGCTGCTGTTGCAGGAGCTCGGTTCTAAAAAAGAAACAACAAAGTCTGTCATCTCCATAAGCTAATCGAATTGTACCTTTAGGCCACCTGATTCAGTAAGACATTTCCAGAAATACAAAAGCTGCTCATTCTTCTGCAACCGTCTTGCAACCGTCGAGCTGCCGCCGCCGCCGCCGTTGCCGTTGTCTCACTACGTGGAATCGAGGGCAATATCGTCTGCTGCTGCTGCTGCTGAAGAAAAGAGAAAGAGACAGTTGCACTGCTTCGCTCTCCGAGGATCAGAGTGCCTCCTCTCTCCAATTTCTCCTTTGAATCCTCCGATACGTACCAGATCGGCAATCACCACCACCACCTCGATCACCATTACGTCATCAATCAGCGTCAACTACGATCAGATCCTAGTGGAGTGCAGCTTTCCAGTGGGAGTTTACCACCAGCTGCACGTCCGACTCTCGGCGCCCGTCACCCTCTGCGAGTTGGCGTTCTTCTGCACGGCACTCTACTCCTACTACCGAGTGGCCGTCTCGGTGCTCCAGTACTTCCACCCTGATGGCTGACGACTACGAACGCGTCCTGCTGGTCAAGCCCGAGGTGCAGGTCTACCGCATTCCGCCGAGGACGACCAATCGCGCCTACAGGTATGTGGGATGATCATTTGCAGAGAGTGGCTTCCTTCCATTTCTTATTGCTGTCTCTTCTTTCATCAACTCACAGAGCATCAGACTGGTCGCTGGATGCCCCCGACTGGGCGTGCCGACTGCGGCTGATCGCCAAGGGCAGTGAGTGCTTCATCAAGCTGGACGAAAAGAGTACCGGGCAGTTCTTCGGCCAGTGTCCCATTGACAAGTACCCCGGAACGGCCATCGAGTCCGTCTCCGACTCGTCGCGGTACTTTGTGCTCAAGCTAGTTAATGAACAGACGAAGCGGACGGCCTTTGTGGGCATTGGCTTTGTCGATCGAAGTGACAGCTTCGACTTGAATGTCGCCCTTCAGGATCACTTCAAGTAAGTGGCTTTCTAAATAATACCTTTGATTTTGACCCTTTTTGCACAGAATCTTGCAAATGGAAAGCGATTCGTCGGGAAAGGAAGCCGAGAGCAGTGCCCCTAAGCTGGACCTTGGCTTCAAGGAAGGCCAGACGATCAAAGTTAATCTCAACATTGGCGTAAGTGTTTTCATCTGATGCTTTTTATCACTAAATTAACCTATTTCTTTGCAGAAAAAGAGCGCCGCTTCGAAGCCGCGACCAAAGGGCAACCTCGGCGCTGGCGGAATCCTCCTGCCTCCACCACCGGGCGCCAACAAGGCCCACGCTTTACCAAACTCCGCATCCTCGCCCACCGGTAGCTTTGGCGGAAGCAGCAGCAGCACAGTATCACTGGAGTCCACCACCACCACCGCTGCAACCGAGCAACATTCCAGCAACAACAATAGCGGCAGCGCCTTTCACCAGCAGCTGCTCGATGAACTCGAGTCGCTCTCTGTGACCGATTCGAAAAGCACCGCCACCACCACCAAAGTTGGGCGCTCAGGTGTGCCACTGCTCACGCCGGCCAACTCAGTTTGCCTCGGTGATGAATTTGCCCTTTTCTCCTCCCCTTTCTCCTCCTCACCACCACCACCGACCAGCGCCGCCAATGTGATTTCCGCCAATGGGAGCAGCGGCAAGAAGACGGACGACGATCTGTGGTCAGACTTTGAGTCATTTCGAAATGAGAACGCCTCATCTGGCAGTGCTGCTGCAGCTGCCACCGCCTCAGCTACCACCACCAACGCAACCAACGCCAAGTTCGACGACTGGGCCAAGTTCTGAGGACTTTTCTCCGTTTGTACTCCTTTCTCAAAACGTACCCTATCACCTAGCCATCTCAAGACACAAAGATTTTACAAAAAGTTTACAAACTGTTTTGCGTGTGAATCGACTCGAACCCTTTTACCCCCTTTCCCTCTTTTTCTAAGCCTCCTTTCTCGCCCCCTCTTGTTGCAATTGCAGACTTTTACCGTTGTGCACCCCTCTCCTTCTCCTCCTCCTTTGATCTACCATTTCTCAAAGTACTTATCAATCTGACACACAAACACACACCCACTTTTTCACTATCAGCACTTGTACTTTTTTGCTTTCAACTTTTGGCACCACACACACACACACACACACACACACACACACACACACACACACACACACACACAAACACATTCCCTGTTACCTGTCCTTCTCTCCTTGCTTTAAAAAATTTACTAGTGCAAAAGAACACCGTGAGTGAGTGAAAGAACCAAAGTAAAAATAAAACCAACGCTTTTGGACGCTTTTCATCTAAAAAGAATACACCGTGAAAATATCGGTATGTCACCGGGCGTCTGCGGCGGGACAATTGCACATTGCTTTTAGTTAAGGGAAAGGAAGGATGGAAGGAAGGATTGTAAGGTCGTACAAAAATAAATACCTTTAAGGGGTAAAGAAAACAAAAGTAACAGGGAGGGAAAAAGAAGTATAAAATCAGAAGGGTAGGACTGTGGAAAAGGTTTGAGGCGAGTGGACCTGGCTTGCCCATTTCGTGGACTATTGTACAAGAGGATTGAGAGTGAAGTGGTGTCAGCAAGCAAACCGTGGTGTCTTTGTTTCTGTAATGAGGTGTCTTGAGGAGGGAGCAAGCGGAGTGGGAGGAGAATACAGCAGGAGGAGTGTTCGAGAGACAACAACAAATGGCAACAAGTTCATAATGTAATAGGTGTGAGCGCGTAAAGGTCAGCGTAGTAGAATAGCATATTATGTAATAACGAAAAGACAGCAAGTGTCCTGCAGAGCTTAATAAATGTGTGTGTGAAAGATCAATTGCGTGAAAGATGAGCGCGCTGGTCAATCTCACTCACTCACTCTCACTCTCTCTCACCCTGGCTCACTAAGAGGAGGCACTGCTGCCAAACAAGTTAGACTCGCGGAGAATGAAGCGAACCACGTAGAAGAAGATCACCAGAATCACAACGGCAATTAGGTTGTAGAGGACCGACCAGATGAAGCGATTAGACTGCGGGCCAGTGGCAGCAGTGGCAGCAGCAGTGCTATCCCTGCCAGCTAGGCCTGCCGCCGATCTGTTGCCCCCGTCAGAGCTGTTGATTAGATTGCTGATTTGATTGCCGATGCCCTTCACTGCGTTGTTCACCGTACTATTCGCGCTAGTTCTTTCGGCCTCTTTTCGTTTTTCAAGCTCGTCTTTGATCTCCTGCAAAAGCAAAGATAACGTGTGTTAGTAGTACTAATCTCATCAGCGATGCAAATATTACTAATAACATACGTCTGCAATGTCGGGAAAGAGCTCACAGAAGAGCGGATCGTTCAGGTTGTACTCGTAGCTCTTTTTGGCCAAAATTTGCTTCTCCCGCTTGGAGGTGATGATTGAGCCGTAAGTGGAATTGTTCTCGAGCATGAAGCTCAGCAAGCCCGTCAGTATGGTCGACAGGTTCCAGGTGGGATTCCAGGTGTCGGGGTGAAAGTCGGAAATACTCAGACATAGTCGGCTGTTCGGTTTGAAGCGCCCGTTGGGAGTGATCATGTAGATGCTGGGCGGCTTGAAGGGGTAGTCCGGCGGAAAGCGGAGCTTCCCATGGTAGATTCCATTATGATATGGTGATCCTTCTGGTCCACGAATCACGTAGTGCCTAGGAGAACCCATGAGAACAATGAGATTAAGAGTTTAACTAAAAACATTACAAAGAACTGACCACTCGAGCATGTTTGACGGCAGCGGGGCCGCCTCCACATAGGGCACTGGATCGTTCATCAGCATCATGTAGTCCTGCTTCAGCCGCCGCAACGCTGAGACGGGCTTCTTCGTGTTGGTCGTCTGGCGGGCTCCATTCGGTGCGGCCATGGCTGTTGATCAGATGCTGTTGAGTAAAGTATGTGATCTGCCTGGTTCCTGTGGCTCGGTGCTGTTGTTGGGCGCCAGCAGCTCTTGTGCGTCAGAGTGTTGTGCGGCACCGAGTACACCGGCGGCGGCGATGCAAGTGTAGAGGAATTGAGGAGCACTGGAGCTCTGGTGCTCAGAGAAAGTGTGTGCTGCTGCTGCAGAGTCTATGCTGGATCGCTGTAGAGTTCAGAGAAGGAGGAGGAGGAGGAGGAGAACGAGGAGACAGGCTGCTCTGTTGGCTCAGCTGAAGACTTGAACTGCTCGGAAGGCAGCAGAAGCACTGACGCAAATAAACAACACACAGGAGACATCAGCAGCAGCAGCATCGTCAGCATCGCAACAGCAGCAGCTGTGAGAGAGCCATCGATTGCCTCTGAAGAGAGTTTTCATGCAAATTTTTTTTCCCATGGACGTACAAAGTAGACGTACAGCAGGAGTACAGCAAAAGCGGGAATGCAGGAGTCCGTTTGTTTTCTATACACTCTCTGAAACATCACTCTGTCAAAAGAACGCTAATTGTTGAAAAAGTAAAAATAAAGAGAGAAAATGTTTGTCAGACAAACACAGGAAACTCGGCGTACACTGTGTAGAATAACACAGAGATGATGTGGAGGATGAGGAAGCTCTGATTGGGAGGTTATTTGGAAGACAAACCTGTACCATTTAGGATGTGTTCCGAAGCCTGTAGGACACCAACAAAGTTAAAAAAAAGTAAACATCTCAAGTCCATCAAACCTTTTCTTAAAAAGTGATTGCTTTATTCTTTGTGTAAATAAGTCATAAAAATTATACAAAAAAACTACCGGTAGTACCAATGCAAATTGAGTCAGGAAAATGTGTGTGCAATGAGTGCCTAAACATAGGAAAGAGAGGGTGCCTATTTATTCGATGGGGTATAAAGAGAGAATCTAGTAGTAACTTGATGAGATATCATAAGGAGGAGGAGAAGAGATGAGGAACGATGAGTTGAAAGAGGGTGAGGATGATGATGAGGAGTTTGTTGAGGCATCATAATAACTTTTTTTCAGTTTGTGAACAGATTTACAGTCCGATTGGGGGTGCTGGCGCTGAATCGGTTTCATGCTCCATGAGTTTCATTCCCTTTTTTCTCAGCCGTACACCAGTTCAGTGTTCACCTACTACTACTACTTGATATAGTGCGCCAGAATGACCTCTCCATCTTTGATGTTCAACGTCTTCGGCGTGTCCTCGTCCTCCACCAGCCGCCCGTGGTACCAGAAGAGCACCGACTTGTGGTCGATCTTCCGCACCTGTTGGCAGAAGCGGTTGATCAGCTTGCCGAAGGGCGTGTTGATCTTGATGCGGTAGCAGTACTGACTCCAGTTCTCATCGATGATGATTATTCGTAATTCAGTATTCTCCACCTTCACCCCTGATGTCACAGCTGCTGCTGCCACTGCTGAGAGTGTCGTCGAAAGCGTGGAAAGCGTAGGCGTCGCCGTCGCTCCTGTACTGGTTCCGTTTGCAGTACCATTGGTACAGGACATATTGTGGGACTCACTTGAAGAGAGAGAGAAGGAGAGATAAGAAAGAAAGTGAGAAGAGGCGATTCGGCTTGAGCACACTGCGACACCGACTCTCTCTCGCTCTCTCTCTCTCTCTCTCTCTCTCTCTCTCTCTCTCTCT
>JAALOO010000553.1_pt1 | contig 32634 bp, 19 predicted proteins | sample 7257641 | NCBI WGS metagenome assembly JAALOO01 (sample SAMN14085613, study PRJNA598686) | mite metagenome | biome: ENVO:01001000; feature: ENVO:01001002; material: ENVO:01001226; isolation source: single female mite from University of Michigan culture on fish food culture... ...
ACTGCAATAGGCTCCACCCCTTGGCACCACATGCGAGATGGCTCGGGCGCTCTACCCTCCACCCAGCCACTCTCTCTCTCTCTCTCTTTCTTTGGCTGAAGGCGACTGGCGCGCTGAACGGCGCCAAACTTTCGGGTTTAAGTGGAATCAGATATCTTCTCTGAATCGACTAAAATTAAACGTCTGAACTTAAAAACAAAATTCGAAAACAACGTGATTCAGTGTCTCCAAGGCGTTCGGCACCGTTCGCCGCCGGTCTGTTGTCACAACACTGGTTGCACTGACCTTCCAAACTCTAACTACCTGCTCTCTGCTCTGATAAGACGCATTTTATTTCTGCTCATGTAGTATTGTTTTGTTCACCGGCAATGTTCATGTATGTACGGTGCCGCTGTTCGAATGTGGAGTAAGGAAACAAGTGCCTGCCTGGAGAGAGGAGAGATGAGCCAGTGTACAGGCGTCGCGCTGATTAATGGACAGGTGTGCGGCGTGTGCCGCGTTTGTCGTGCAGTCTTTCCCGACATTGACGCAAACCCACATTGCTCGTCTCATAAGTCAGAAAGAGAGATAAATAGCGTTTCAGTAGTCTGGCCCTACTGGTAATTTAGCTCCAGTAATGTTATTCGGCTTATCCATTAGCAACCAAACTGATTCACTTGCGAGAATAGCAGGCCGATAATATTTCACTTGCAGTTGCAGAGTTTACTCCTTACTTGACCTTCAACTTGGTCACATGACACAGAATCAATCTTATCAGTAAAAGTTTCTAGAAAATTCGTATTCAGGCAAATTAAAAAAGTTATTTAAAAAGTCACTGTCGCCATCTGTACGACGTTGTTGGGTTTGCGTATTTTGGCAACAAGAAGCAGTAAATCGAGATGTGATTTCGGCGCTTTTTGCTACATCGACGCTACGTTAAATTAGCATGCAAAAAGTATAAATAGTGTCCAAATCACATCCCGAATTTCTGTTTTGTTTGACGAGGAGAGTTGAGTTTTGTTGTTGTTGCGAACTCTCGCTCAGCACAAGTTCGCACAGACTCCATCGTTTCACATCGGAAATCTGACTTCAATACGCCAGACGCTATCTAGTTGATGGGCTAATCTGCTGCTCTGGATCGAGAACTATTTGGATGGATGCAGCAGCGTACAAGCGGCACCAGTGCTCTCAGTCAAGCCTTTCCAGAGGCACTGTTTTGTCATTCGCAGCTGTGTCACCTCCATCTAATTCCATACATCAACACCACCATCAGCATCGCTTGGTGTGTTGACCACTGTTTTATGTCATCAACATCTTCGACTAATGCTAGTGTTTGTGTTTGCCCACTGATATCACAACTCTCGTTGTAACTTGCACAAGTTTATCCTGAAACACTTTCTCGCCATCTTCGTTCTGTTCCCCTTCAGTAGCTTCAGCTGCATTTTCGTCTGTGCACTTGAACATCTCACATCGAGTTTCTCTTTTCACTGCCGCTCCTTGTGTCATTCATCTGCGAAGCAAACTCTACCTGTGTGTAAGGTCAGGGAAACCGTCAGCCACACAGTCAGCAACTAACTCGTCAATCGATTGTCGAACTCTGCAGTCATCCTACTTGGGCCTCTGTGTTATTTACTTCGAAAGTTCAGAAGCACAATTGACTCTAACAAACGTCGCACGGTTAGCTGCTCCAGTGCTTGACCATGAGGACATAACGGCGACTCGCATTGCACCACCATCCCTCCAGTCAGTCGCCAGCAGAGATAGAAGCTCTTTCGCATTGTTTCATCTTTCACAGACGCTTAGCTCTCTCACTTTCTCACTTTTTCTCCATTAGCCTCTACACACAAACCGTCAAACTTTTGAGCGATTTTTCAGCGCAATAAGGGAGCAGGACACTTTCACAACGTAAGTGTTTATTATTCTCATGTTTACCTGCAAAGTTGCTCAAAATCTGCCAATCAAGTTCACCGCACGCACTTTTACTCTTTCGTTTTTAAAATACAGCTCAAGCATATGCTTCATTTGCGACTGTTAATTTTATTAGTGCAAAAATATACCATAGTTGAGAGACTTATTGAAGTTATCTCTCTACTTCTTTTTCTCTTACGCTATTTACCGTTAGTTTTTGCTAGTGGTCTCTCTGTGTGCATTTATTCGCCTTCTCTTTCAATTCGTCGGCAGCATATATTGACAGACGAACGTGTCTGTCTGCTGTGTGCCAATGCTGCTGCAGATTGGCGTTGTCCTTGTCCTCGTATTTGTTTTTATTGTTACTCATTTCACTAATTTTTTTCTCTCTTACTTTTTTCAGAAATGCACTTGTGGTGGACAAATTCACGCCATCGTCGTCTGTCGTGTGCAAAGAAATTGGCTTGTAGCCTTTGCTCCCTCTCTCTTCTCTTTCTCTCTCTCCAAATTTAACTACACTACAAGCAAAACGCAGTTTCGATCTCGTGTGCCTCTGTTGACCACTATGGGCTGTACTTTTGGCTGAAAGCCAAACCAACTCTTTACCTTCAAAGGTATCAGTCTACCAGGCAAAACATGGACAGTCCTGAGCGCCCCGACCCATCGAAAATGGACATAATTGTTCAGGGTCTGCCTGACTCCTTTAGCCCGGGCATTTTTGAGCCTGAAAATCTTTCAGATAACGGTCCACTGAGGCTGTCTCTACTGTGCTCCAAATATGTCATTGAAAATTTGCAAACTTTTTCGTTCAAGCACACGCTGCCGATGCAAGTGTGCGATGTCTTGCTTGAGGTTAATTTTTTAATATTTTTTTCTTTTTTTTTACTAAAAAAATTTCTATATTTTAGGTGTTTCGCTCAATTGGCAAAAAGAACATGTGTAATCGTTTCTTGAATGAACTAAAGAAAAAACACTGCCCCATTAAGTGGGCTGATTTCAGTGGTTTCGATCTGAAGAACAAAGATTTGATGGATTTTTTGGAAGCCCACTCATCAACTATTTGCTATCTGAATCTCGCTCAGTGCAATCTTTTGACAAAGGATGTGTGTAAGCAACTGATTGATCCTCTAATCACTGTAAGAAATCCCCGAAAAATGTTTCGTCAGGTGACATGTTACGAAGTCAGTAATGAAGAAGGAAGTAAGTTGCCACTTGATTTTCAATTTTGTGGTGATCATTTTTTATGGCGAAAAATAATAAGCAATCAACATCTCACTTTGACGACCATTGAAAACAAGTCCGGCCGCGTTCCTGTTAGTGAATTTCCAGAATATTTCGAAAGTATGTTCACTACAACAGTCAAACACCTAGAGCGTCCACTGCTCACTGAATTGGAGATGTACAATGCTCTGGGCATGCTCGATAGCCCAGAATTTATTGACAAACTTATTCATCAAATACCCAGCATATTCAACACTGCAGAAATGATTCCCAGGTTTAAAGTTTCAGATAACAGGTTTAGCCTTCGTTGTGAAAATGCTGTTTGTTTCACCGGTGAAAACGGCAGTTATTTAGCAGTTCACCCAAAATCACAATCAGCATATCGCAGTGCGCATGATGAAGATCTGGACGATGAAGATTTGGAAGATATTGAAGAGCTTAAGGCCAATAAAGATTCACCAGACAGTTTATCGCATTCTCGAGCCCCCAGCTGTATTGATCAGTCTAGCCAAATTCCGTCAAACATTCAGAGCTATTGGTATCTGCACAATCGACAGCAACAGCAGCAGAATCCAATTCCTAAGCGGCTGAACAGTTCAACAATGCCATATCGTCGGGTGAATCGATCAACCAGTGCTGCCGGTGCTCACATTAGTCGTCGTTTCGAGAGCACTGCTTCTACCTCTTCTCATGCCACTGATCTGACAGCGTCTTCCTATCCACAAGCGCCGGTTGCACCCAATTCTCAACTGACTCGGTTGCAGTCTCACGAAAATGTCGATGTTCAGATGCAGCTTGAAAATGGCAACACCGATAATGACGAGAGCAACAAGCCAAACTCCTCTTCAGCGGCCAATAACGCTCTTCAAATGGCGACTGCTCCTGGCAATGATGCTGGGCAGCAGGATACACAGCAGTATCACCAGTCAATACCGTCCACCTCAACCACTTCCAGTGCAATAATACACAATTTGTTCAATTCAACCGCTGCCTCTGGCACCGGTGGTTTACCAGCTACTTCCGCCTCTTGTCCTTCTCTTGACAGTGCAATGTTTACCGTGCCATCCACCAGTGGCTCATCCCACAGTTCCGCCCTGCAGCATCAACAGGTGAACCATGCACCAGCAAATCATTTTCCCAGCAGTAATCGTGCCAACTCGCAATTCGCCTACAACTCTGAACTATCTCAATTTGATACATTTTCATCACTGTCGTTTTCATCCAACCAGTCGGATCGCTCGGCCACCAGTCAGGATGGCTCAGTCAGAAATCCGGAGAGTTATTTTAAATTTCTTCTTCATCGTGGCAAAGACTTTTCGCGTACCTACAGACCACCGTCTACATCATCACCTTCACCACCTCTATCAATGTTTACTAGCGACGCCTTTGTTCCTTCCATTTTTTCCGTCAAAAGAGAGAACATCAGTACCATGTTTGAAGAGAAGGTCAAGTTTGTTCCCTATCAAGTGTTTAGAATCAGATCACAGCATAGCAACAAAACTACCATCTATGAGGTCCGTACGTGGGAAGATTCACCACTGGAGTCGCTGATATTGGGCAAGTCAGTCATACCGAGCACAGAAGAACTAAGTGCCAGCGAAATTGCTGAAATTCTCTTTCATCCAAACTTGGTAAATTTAAAGCAGCTGGTAATTCATGATTGGCCACTCGATGTGACTCAGTACATCAGTCCGAGCTTGGACCCACTCATAGCTGAACGTCTTCTGGTTCTCGATTTAAGTCATTGCTGTTCAGTCGGAGATGGCATCAGACTCACTAAGCTTTGCAACCTTCGAAAACTCATACTGTACAACACTCCAAAGGCATCGAAAGCATTGGATGCCATTTTCATGCTGAAGTCATTAAGGCACTTGGATATTTCTACCTCCAATGATAACATCTCCCATCAGTTTCAAGATCCTGATTTGAAGTTGGCCCAACTGATTGACGAATTGCCTAATCTAGTATCACTGGATATCAGTGGCACCAATTTAGCCGGCTTTCGGCAAGACATTATCATAGGCCTGGAGGCCCGGCAGGAAAATCCACTAGAGTTTTTGGGTATTTTCCATACGTCTATTGAAGCTTCGGCAAGGCAGAATATTCCTGCTTTGCGAGTTGCCGGCGATACAAAAGAGGAATACATTCTGAACTCTTGCGAAGCGTACATTGAGAGAGTGCCGTTGCTGCGAATGGCTTTGAATGAACTTTTTCAGTTGTACCGTTTTGAAGTAAGTGACCTGCTTCAGTTGTTGTCAGAACTGTGCTCATTTGTTTATTTATATTTCTTTTCTAGACTCGAATGAACCATATGGAACGCTCTCTAAAGATTCTAATCTATGTTCTCGGCCGACACCAGGGCGATAAGCTTGTTCAAGTGGCCGCTTCGGCGACACTGTTTTACATTGTCAAATCAGAAGAGGCAAAACGTCACATGGGCCGGCGTGTTAAAGAACTCATTATCAGCCGGTTGCTGGATGCAATGCATCAGTTTCGCTATGATCAAACTGTATGATTTTTTTAATTAAGGCCACACTCCAGAAAGAAATGAGGGCTCCCCTGCACCCTTCCACAAAGCATGTGTTTCAATGGGGCTTGTTATGGTTCTCTTGGTACATTTATCTCAAAAACTATATTTCAGATTAAGGTGATTTAAAAAGCAAAAATGAAGTTAAAAACTTAATCTAACTTTCTGTGGTTAAATATCTCGAAAAAATGTGATAAGGATATACAAAACAGTTGTTGAAATGTTTGTTTTGTCATTCTAATGATTTTAACCAATTTTAACTCAAATATTTAACCACAGAAAGTTAGATTAAGTTTTTAACTTCATTTTTGCTTTTTACATCACCTTAATCTGATATGTAGTTCTTGAGATAAATGTACCGCAAGAATCATAACAATCCTCATTGAAACACATGCTTTGTGGAAGGGCGCAGGGAAGCCCTCATTTCTTTCTGGGGTGTGGCCTTTAAGTTTTTAGTTTTGACATTTATTGTTTTTATTTATGTAGATGCTTCGAAATGGATGCTTGAATCTCATACACTTTCGCATCCCGGCGGATGTCATCAACGAATACTCTCGCCTTGCAGATATTCTGCTGTACATTGTCACAGCAGAAGATGACGAATTTGTGCAACGTTTAGGTAACTTGCAAGTAGGAACTTTTGTCAAGTTTATGTTAAAATTGTTTTTTGTTATTAGGAATCTACCTACTAAACGCTTTAGCATGTCAAGTGGACGGCGAACAGAAAACCATTGTCGGCAATTTAGGTAAATGTCCCCCATTGTGTTAAAAAAATGTTTTTAACAAATACAATTTTATCTTTTTAGGTGCAATTGAAAAGATGCTGCAGTTAATCGAAGCAAGGTTTAATCGTGGTATTTGTGACGAATTAATGGAGACAGCGTGGAGTTGCATGTGGAATGTTACGGGTATGACTTTTTGCTCATGACATTTTTTAAAATCTTGATAATTTATTTTTACTTGTAGATGAGACACCGATCAACTGCGAAAGATTTTTAAACAGTAACGGGCTTGAATTTTTCAAAAGTTGTCACGACAAGTTTCCCAACTCACCAGGTAGTGAAGTCGATTTTAACTTTTTTCAGTATTCGTTTACATTAAATCATTGCAGAATTGTTGCGCAACATGATGGGCCTTTTGGGCAATGTGTCCGAGTGCTCCTACCTTCGTTATCGACTGATGAAGCAAGATTATATAACACGATTTGTCTCTCTGCTTGACTCGTCGTCGGATGGAATTGAAGTTAGCTACAACTCAGCTGGAATACTGGCGCACATTGCATCTGATGGGGTCGAAGTTTGGAATCGCCACCTGGATAATGCAAAGTGTCCTCGCGAGGAGATGCTTGATAGAATGGAGAATGCCATTGATAGGTGGGAAATTAACTCGAAGCGTAACATTAATTACCGGTAAGTTTAGTGTTGAAATGATTCATAAGCCGCCAGTTATATTTATTTGGTATTTTTCAGTTCTTTTGAGCCAATTCTCAGACTGCTACGTGTACTTTCGATCTCATGGCAAGCACAGTACTGGGCAGTCTGGGCACTAGCAAACCTTACTCGCGTTCACTGCGCCAAATACTGTCGACTACTGGAGAAAGATGATGGAGTGGAAGTGCTGAAATCATTTCTCACCGCCCAACGACCGGACAACTATCAATTGCCTCTTCCTGTTAAACGCCTCACCGTTCTCACGCTCTTTCACGTGTATCTTTTTCAGAAATACGGTGGTCTTCGAAGTCTGGAAAAGACGGCTGTCACCTTTAAAACCTATCGTTCTTTCAGCTCATCTATGAAAAGACGAATGCGAGAATTTTTAATCAAGTTTGGTTTCTCTACCTTTGCAAATGAGTTTGATTGGCCACTTTTCACAAGTTCTGAAATGGCGACCTATATGTGTTCCTCATCCTCGAATACTTCAGACAGTGAAGAAAACGATGATGCTATTGTTGAAAACGAGGCTAGTGACGATGGCGTTGAAGAAGATGTAGATAATAACGAAGACGAAAGGGTGAACTTGGAAGTTGTCCCTATGGAAGATGAACCTATGGGCGACGAAAATATGGTCCAGTAAACTAAATTTGATTTTTTTATTCTCAGAATTGTCCTTTTTGCAAGTACTTGTACATTATAGTGTCTTTGTGCTGTATTTAGTTTTAGTTTTTAAATTGTTTTACAAATTCTGTAATCTAACGGCACATCAGTTTGAGTTTCTTAGATGCGTTTTTCACCTGCTTTTGTATTTGTAGTCACAGTTGTCGTTTACCAATACACCATTCACCACATTCTTTCACCTCACCCTTTACTGTTGCTTATTGACTAATTTTACTAGATTTCGATGGTATACTGATTCACTTGTTGGTTGCTGTAGCAAAACTTTTGTATTACTAGAAATTGCTTATTTTTGCATTCTCGTGTTTGAGAATGCCTCAAATAAAACTTGCTTTTGCATATATACATTAAGGGTTTACACAAAATTTTTTTATTTTATGTATTTTGCAAAACAATCATCTACTTGTGTTCATCATTTTCAAAAAGTGCATCTTCCCAAAACAGTAGCCCAGTAGAGTCCTGTCAAACAGTTTGCAACCATTACGTTGTCGTCACTCGTTGATTGATCGTTGGATTAGCTTTGTTTCTTTTTTGTAGTGTATGATAGTGCCGACAGCAGTGCTGTAGTTTCTAAAAAACCAAAGAGACCGCCATACTTGACACTGTCACTCAGATTGTCAAGAGATGTTGCTGCAATTTCTAGAGCAAGTGCCGCCAATTGCAATTCCTTAAATTCTCCTCTTAAATCCCCCACTGATCCTTACTGTGTGTCTCACACTTTGTGTCTCTGAGCATCACCGACATCACTTTTGAAAACTGTTTTTTCCATTTCCACATCGTTACCGAGCGCCCTCGTTAGTGCCTTTAAAACGTATCCAAGACACTAACTTTCTTCTTTAGTCATAAACATTGAAAGACAATTGCCGCATTTGTTTTCCTAAGCGCGGCAGTCCGCAGTGTCAATAATAGTTTTTGCCCGTTATGCATTGATCTATCCAGTTGCCCTATTGCTAAATCGCTGCTACCAGGACAGGTATCCTCGAGATAGTGAGTCTATCTTCACTTTGATGATGCCGATGTGCTGTTCTTGTAAGGATACTTTTTGTATCCATTTGTTAGTTTCTGCTGATACCGGATGGCACTACTTTGCGTTGTTGCTTGAAGGAAATGTGTCCCTCTACGGCATTGAGTCAACTTCTTTTTGGTGGTATTGCAACGTAGAAAGCCATTGTAGGTTGTTGTGATGTCAAGGCAGTGCTACTGTCTTGCCTCTCCATTTGATCACAATACCAGAGTTTTTTGCTGTTGTACTGCTTTGGTTGCTGTCACCAGCACCGTAAATTAATCTCGTTTTGGTTGCTTCGCTTCATTTTGGGCTAGAAAAAGCGGCAAAAAGTGCCTTTGTCTTTCTGGTGACAATCACTGACAAGACAAAGCCTTCATTTGACTTTGTCTCACATGTAGTGCAAAGCAAAGGAAGGGGGAATCATTTGGAGCACGGAAATAGCGTACCAGGTTGTTGCGTAGACTGAGTGGCAGCCACAACTTAGCACCAATGGCAATACTTAAAGATTGCTTTTGATGTGATGCCGACAACAAATCGGTAGCGCGCACTTAGAAATGATAGTGCACCTCAGCAGTGCTTTATCCCATTGAGATCATTGGTTAATACTATTTTTTCCATTACGTAAAACTGTCAAAAAAGTCTGACACTAGCATTCATACATCCCGGCTTTCAAGCGATTTTTGTGCATTTTTAGTAGCTGACCACAAAGTTATCAGGAAAAGTAGCAATCTTCTTAACGATTTTGAGCCAGTAGCACAAGCAGTTTTAGAAATGCTTGCTAAAAACCGAACTGAATCGCCTAGTTTAGCTGATAAATCCCGTTTCTGAACTGAGAATTACATGTGTCGAACATCAATGCTGTGCACCTAAGCTGCTGTGCTGAAAATGACTCGTGTGTGGCCGCCAGTGAACATTGCCGACCACTCGGCACGCGACCAGTCAGTGACAGCAGTACTTTCAGATCACTCACATGCTATGTCTGCTACTCAAAATGAAACAAAAACAACAACATTTGCAAAAAAATATGACAGTGAACAATCTAAAATCAATTACCAAATACTGCTTTTTCTGATAATTCAACCATAAAATAATACTGACCTAGGCTTATTAAAGGTTTTATCTCTAAAGATGTTAAATATTCTTTAGTAGCAAACCTAACACTGATGCACAACACAAAGCCGGCTCTTGAATCGGCACTCTTCTCCTGTTTTGGCAGGAAAGTATTGCAAGTTGGTACACAACACCGGCATGCAAAGAGAAATGGCTATTATGTCAACCACTTTCATCAGCAACAGACGTCTATCTTATCATTTTCTTTAGTGTCCGGAAATACTTACACACACTCCAGATCTATGACAGTTTTTAATTTCAACAAAGATACCTGTAAGGAGTGATAGTGTTTTCCAATGTGCGGCAATCGACCGATGTCATCTTTATTAATAGCCGTCAACGGTGCAAATGGCACTTTATAAATATTTCTTTATATATTTGCTCATCACCTCGTGTCTGTGTAAAAGCTGTGACTAGCTTCCTCAGAGACGAAAAGATACACTGCGATTGCGAGTTGAGGAATGGCTGATGATTTATTAGGAGAAGACACTCACTGTAAAGGTGCAGACAACACTCAAAGGCCAATATAAAAATATATCTCTTTCTGCATTGAGAGGCACTATTACTGCAGCATTATTACTTCACTTCAACTCTGTACCTCACTGCACTAGACTGTTTGGAACCATTTGATAAACAGACAACTGCTTGCTTATGTCAGAAAGTGTCCTCAATGACAGCTTCACTCATTTTTACCCGGTCATCATCACACAAACACCAGTGCAAAATACACTCCTAGTTTTTGTTATTTAGTGGACTTATTTACAAATCCAATAAAAAATTTCTATTTGTTTTGCTTTATACTGCTAAGCTTTGTAAATCAAAGTGACAGTTTGATAGTGTGGAGTTTATTATTTTTAACTTTATTAAATACCGCAACTGCAATGATGTCATGTCTCCTAGTTTCAGGTATGTGAACATTACAATATTTGAACTATATGTGAACTTATTTTTTTTCAACATTTTCAGTTAGTTGTCTCGATTGCTAGAATCGTGTTTTTTCTCCCTAACTTTGACAGTAAAGCAGTTTTGATCTCTTTTCCCTCACTTTCCACTTTTCACTTTGCTCCTTTGACAAACTTATTGTGAATCTTCTCTCTCTCTTTCAAGTGATAATCTTTTGCTGCTGTTTTGTCGTCTTCCCCATTTTTAATTTATTTGCTTGACTGACTTTTTCAATTTCTTCTCATTTCAACTGATTGTGCTTCTGTATGCGAGCATTCTTTCGCCGCTGACTGCCTTCTCAGGGAGCTTCAGCCATTGAGCGATTTCCCTTACCCTCTGCACTGGTTTCTCCACATCAATGGCATTGTGTTCACTGAGACCTGAGGAGGTGTTGTTCCATAAAGCGGCTGCCGACACCTCTAACCTGCCAAGAGGGAAAAGAAGGCCAAAGAGTGAGCAAACGCGCGCGGCCTGCCACACTGAGTTCCACTTGTTTTTGTTGTCTCACCGTGCCTTTGTGTCCACTTTGATCACGGTTACAGATAAAGACCTCAAAGTCCAGCTTGCAGTTGACTGACCCGTGTTCATACACACACATTCACTCGCCCTCGGTGTTGGCTTCAACACCTTTGAAGTTATTGTATGAAAACTTCTGTTGCAGTGTGTGTCTGTCTGTCTGTCTTTATATGAAGAGGCACTGCAGGAACACTGGGCCAGAGAATGAACGCTTTTTGCATTGAATGATCTTTCAATCAATTGTACTTCTTTGCGTTCCATTATCAATCTAATTATCGATCTCTTCAGGAGCTGCGGCCAGCTTGAGTGACTACTGGGCAGGCTGGCCCGGTCGTGATAAGCGGTCTCACCGTAAGGCTTCCCTGCTACTGATCTACTCTTCACTGCCTGATTAGTCTTTGTCGGTGATTAGAAGTTCTATACAAGTGTTCTTTGAGAGTCCTAGCTAGGCACACACCACCAGCCACAGCAACTTTTGCTGGAGGAGTTAAAGTGTTTCACCTCAATTCATTGCCACTTGAGGCACTCAAGCATGCACACACGCATTTTGAAGAAGGTCCTTATTTTGAAAATCTTTTCCATTTCTTTTGTCGCCCGATCTTTTTACTAAAATAAGGCCACTAACTATTTAATGGTGCGCGTGTAAATCTGCCAATTTGGCTGTTTTTCCGAACTATGAAACAAACTACTTGACTAGGTTGAAACAGTAAATTTGCAAGTCCCCCTTGGCAAAGTGACACTTCTCAGTGCCAATTCATTGCCACTTCCTGACTTGTATTCAGTGAAGGCAACTGACAATTTAATTGTCCGTTTAATTTATTTGCCCACACGTCGGACAGTTTTAGTAACTTTGTTTTCAGTAGTGCTCTCTGAATACCACTGAACTAGTCATTCCCGTTGCCCTGATGCGTTACATGCTTGCTCTCTCACCCTCACATTTTTTCTAAACACAAAAAGCAAACTTTATCTTGTCTCAATAGGGCGTTTTGTGTGAACACTATCGTGTGACGTGAAATCTCATTTCAAGCTCACTTGTTTTCGCTCGATTTAAATTAATTTATCAACGCCATTATTTTGCATATCCTCTGCTCAGTAACTTCAGAATGATCTTGTTGTGCTCTGTGTTGTATTTGTTGTTCACTGTCACTGAGAAAAACTTGAAATTGAGACCACTTGTTGTAAATTATGGTTTTGAGTTTCCCATTTACTTGTTGGCCACTTTGTTTGTTTGTTGCTGTCTACCGGTGACTTGAGAGTTTTGTAAGGCTTGATGATGAATGATTGAAAAAACTGAGTCTTACCATAAGGAGATTGCCTTTTCTCTCTAGTTTTTTGACAGATTTTTACTCAAGATTCAATACTTTCCCACTATTTTCTGTTTCTTGGCTGCAATGAACCTGCGTTTGATCAACTTGGGCCAACTTTGACCAACCTGCATCACACATCGAGACAATGGGTGCAAATTTTGGTACCGCTGTTGTCGAGCAATCTTTTACGTGATTATCGTTTTACAGCAGTGACAGTTGCATAATAGAAGAGTCACTGCAAGAGGAGATGAACTTGTGAAGAGGGAATGGGAGAAGAGGCTTCTTGGACTTGCTAGTCAGTAGTCGGTAATCCGCGCAGTGAGTTTACTCGGCGGATTAGAAGCTGCTGCAGCAGTCCACAGCAGACAGTCAATTGATTGAGATGTCAAGTCTCCCGCCACTGGGACGCTTTCGTTTACTTATTGTCGGCACATAAGGTCCTAATGACATTACACCGTGCGGTCCTAGTGTGTAAGCTCTGGTACCGGGCGGCTACTGTGCCGACTACTCGCCGATGATTAGCTCTATGTGTATTGTTATTGCTTGCGGAGACCTACTTCTGCTGCTGGTGCTGCTAGCCCAAATAAAAGGATTTGCATATTTTCCTGTGACTTGTGTCAGTGCTTTGTGTTGTCTCATAAATTGGCTCGGTCCGCGTCAACTTGCCGCGCATTTGTCTCTCTCACTCACCGTTTGAAACTGTGCGAATCCTCAGCGCAGTCTCTCACTGCAGTCAGTCAGCGGGCACTGTTCTTCTTCGCCTTTCAGTGCTGGCCAGTCAGTGCTGGCGACACACCGTCTTCCCTTTTCTATCTATTCAATCTCTGTCTCGCACGGGCATTGATCACCTCGCTGTGTGTCTGTGTTTGACATGCTGTCCCCCTAAAATCGTAGTTACATTTTCTAGAGTTGAATCTGTTCAGTGATTGTCTCTTTCTCTCCAGTGTGCACTACTGTGTACATTTTGTAATGTAATCTGTTTTTGCACAGCACCCGTTTGACAAGCACACGCACAGAGTGACCAGGTCGACAGTGCTCTCCCGTTTGCGAAACGTGTCAAATTTGTTCCCTTTGTCCTCTTCAGTTGACGTCTTCATTATGCATTAGGTTGTTCCTTGCACGTTGACTATCTCTTTGATTTCTCGCACCACTCTGCTGGGCCCTGTCTTTTTGCTTTATTCGCTTGTCTGTTTCAGTGCGTAAAATTTATGATGATTTTCAGGCATTGTGTGCTATCTGCAAACGACTTTGAGGCTTCCCTTTGATTCTACATTTAGTGTACCTTTGTTTTGTTTTACTTGCTGCGCTCACCAAGTTCATTCATGTAAACGGCTGCAGTGCTGTACCGCTCACACTTTCACGCACGTTTCTCGGGCCCTCTCTGACCTCAAGCTCTATTTGTGGCAAAGCTTTGTTGACTAGCCCCGTGTCTCTGAGGTCCCTAGGTTACCGTCATAGCTGCCTCACTCTCGCACCTTTCTCTGCAATTCACTTTTGGTCATGGCTAATTAGCATTTGTTGCTGCACGGGCTAATTTGAGCAGGGGCTGTTGCTGGTAGGCCTCTGGTGGCTGCTTTCATTTTTTCAACTACCCTCTGGTCGCTTTAAATATAAAGCAAACGATTTTTATTAATTGTCATTTCACATTGTTTAGATCGCTTTCACTTTTTATTTAATTGTATGTTTTTTCCATTACTGACCCTGACTGTTGACGCATTTACCAAAGTCTCACACATCACAAAAGCTTGATTATTAATGATAATCTGTAGTTGTTGAGATTTGGCGCAAATATTTCCTGACCGCTTGTTTAGAGTGGTAATATTTGTTACTATCCCCCAGTTCACCAATTAGAGGTTCACATTGGTTTTTCACCAATGGCAGGCTATCCCGCCTCGTTCCACCATAATGACGCGTAATTCATCGATTTGCGCTATTCATATTTTTTTCAGAAAGCCATAATTCAAAAGGCAATCGCCCAGTTTCTATCTGCAGTTGGAGAATGCATTCGACTGTCTGCAGCAAATTGAAAAAAGTGCCGTTTTGCTTCAATTACGAGGTGTTGTCGCAAAGTCTAGCGCAGCCATTTTCTCTTTCTCTCACTTCCAAAGCGACTGTCTGGTTGTCAAGTCCGGTGTGATAGTATCACCGCAAAGAGAGCAGTCAAAGCAAAGTGAGTCCAATCGGTTGTTGGCTAATAACGCGCGCTCAGCTCACACCATCACAGCAGCAGCAGCACACACACACACATAGGACACTCTGACTAAGCTCGACCACCAAAGACAGGCGGCAATTAATCATTGAGGGAATTAAGCGTGACATTTGCCTTCTGTCGCGTCCGTGTGTGCTGCAGCGAATGCTCGCTGGCTGCCTCCTCAGCTCAGGGCATCTCTGTCATCTCCTCCACAGTGCTCGTTGTGTCTCTTTCCCTCTCTTGTGATGGTTTTGCTGGTACTGGTAGTGTTGCTGGTGGTGGTGGTGGTGATCTGAGGACAGTGGCCGCCACTGGAGCTCACGCAAACCCCCAGCACACACAGGCAGTCTGTACTGTATTGACTGGCACTGCAGCAGATTTAGTCAATGCAAAAGAACCCAAAAGAAGCAATTTGTCGCCGGAGCACTGACTTGCGCTGTTGGGGCGACTCATTTGCATTCATCCACTGGTCGACTCCACGCTCGATGGACTTTGTTTGAGGCTAAAACTGGCCAGCAGCCACAGCCACAGACACCTTTCTCACTGACCAACTCATGGCCAGTGAGAGGTCAGCAATCTTCCTCGCTCTGCCTTGATTCCCCTTGGCTAAGCCATGTTCACTGTTTTTTAGAGCGTTCACCGTGCAGCCAAACAAACAACAACACTGCCTGACCTGGTCACTGTTTACACTCTGTTTAACTGGTCAGGGTGTATCAGTGTTTGTGGCCATCTTGCCCGGTCTTTTCTGGTCAGTCACTGATGGCAAGTGGCGGTAGTGTACTCTACTGCCTCTTTGTCTTGGCCGTTGCTTATCTCTCGTGCTGGTCAAGTTTGCTGTCTTTGCGCGTTTTCTCCTTATCTCATCTGGTGCAGCGTTCATCCAAGCTCTTATCGTTCACTTGCATGAGCTGTCCATTTTGCCGTTTGTCAGTGACAACTGTCGGCATTGCAAGTTCTCGCTCGGCACAAGTGAGCAATCTTTGAACCCGCTTGGGTCAAATCTCAATCGGCAAACTCAATCGGGCCACCTTTCTAAATGTGACCTCACTCGCCGCTTGGTGTTAATCTTCTTTTTCCTCTGTTCCGTTTACTACAATTGACAAAGCTAATAAGTGAGCAGTGGAAAAAAGAGCAGAGATCGAAGGCAGTCATCGGGCGATTGGCCGTTTCCTACGGTGCTTTATTGTCAGTCGCACCTAATTGTCCTATTCGCCAAAAGGTCTGGTGCCTATTCAACACACACACGCACCCACAGTGCAGACAGATGCACAGTGTCGTTCATCTGTTGATTGAGATGTCACCGAAAAGAGAGAGAGAGGGAGAAACTGTGGTGGCAGGAACAGCATCACTCGATGCCTGCCACAACTACTCACTCACTTTGATCCTCTTGCTTGCAGTGAGATTGATTTCCATAATTCTCAGCGTTGGCCTCTTCTCCTTCACTGATTGATCTCTGCGCCGATCTCTTCACTCTCTGGTCATTATCCTTGCCCTTGGTTGCTTCAGCTTCTCTTTGTATCTCTCACTCTCCTACGTGCCATTTGTCTTTTTCTGGCCCTCTCTGTACTTTGTCACCTTTGACCTTTGAATTGACAGAGAAGGACCAAGGTGTAACTGCGCAGTAATGGAACGACATTGACGCTCACATATGACTTAATCTCTTCTGCCGTTGCCTCCCTCTCTCTCTTTTTCCCTTACTCTTCTCAACTGTGCTCTTCTTATTCAACCGGCCATGCATACCAAGTTGAGGACACAGGCAAAGTGAGGCAAAGTCTGTTCGAGGCCCCTTCACTACAGCCACTGTCACCGAGCTTGGCTAATTGAATCGTATGGCGGTGTTCGCTTCGTCGGCCAGTCTTCCATTGTGGCAATTGAATTAAGTTGTCAATTGTCTGCCCAAACCGTTCCTCCGTGGGCTCGACGGACTACTGCTGCTGGACAAGTCGCGCCGTGGACAGCCTAGCTGGCATCTTTGTGCTACCGAGTGGTGAACTACTTTTGGAACTGGCAAAACTAGCGGCGACGGTGTAATGGCTGGCAGCGATCAGGTCGAGGGCTTGTCTCTTCATGCTTATTATCATCGATTGCAGACGAGGCACACACAATACCTTTCTCTCCCTCTTCACTGATGATCACATCTCATCTCGTCGCAGCACATGCTAGGCACCTAGGACCTAGGTACTGCCTGTCCTTTCTCTCACTCTCTCAGCCTTCTCTCCTTTCATGTGTCATCTGTGCCCGTTCTGTGCCCGCTCCTATTGTCTGCGGCCGGTGCTGTCGGTGCTGTCACTTTGCCAGTGTCCTCAGTGTCTCTCTCTCTCTCTCACTGTCTGTCTTCTCTACCGCTGCAATGTCTTAATAAGCTCCTCTCGGTAGCACAATATCCTCCGGTATTAGACACACAGTAGCGCGTAGACACAATCGATTTATCTCTCCAACTTTTCTCTCTTCCTCTGCCGCCGTCTTCTCTACTGGAATTTGAGCATGTTCCAGGACACACCAGCCCAATATGTTTTGATATCTGCCACAGCAAGTGAGCACAGTGTACACTCTGTAAATGGTGCACTTGCACAGAAACTCAACTCTCAGACAGACTGGCTCGCATTACCCCACACTTCTGAATACCTCTGGCACATTCGACAGCGCTCCAACTTGGACTGTTTCTCAGCCTGAGAAGACCCTGTTGTTGGCTTTTTAAAATGGCACTGAAAAAAACTCAGTTTTATTCCACCTTGAACCTTCTATGAACTTTATTAGTTCTTCAAAAGCACTGCCTTTTTTACCAATGACGATGTCTTAATTTGTTTCTCTTTTGCGCTAATCTCAGTCACCTTCTCTTTTGGGGCTGCATTTCTCAAGCGCCTCTTTGGCCTTGTCACAACGGTTTCACTAGCCAGACAGCTATTTTTGCAGAGTCACTTCCTTAGGTGTACCCGCCTTCTTTTCCCCATATCGCCTTCCCTTCCGATCCAAGTCGGTGGTGGCGCTAAAAAGTGTCGGTCGGCGCAAGACTTAGCATTTAATCGAGATTTGATAGATTATCTCGTTACCAATTTAATGGCCATTTGTCGGGCCACACACTTGCCCTTTTGTTTACTGTGAGCTTGCAAAAAGCTACCAGACATACAGGACGAAGTCTTTTACGTCACAGTCACTGTTGAGTTGTTTGTTGTATTTTATTGAGCCGCTTCATTTAGATTCAACTCACTTTAAAGTTTTTATTTTTGTTTTCGATAACTTTTTTTGTAACAATAAAAACGAAAGTGACTAAATGGTTTGAACGACGACTTATTTATGGGTCGTTGATTTATCTTGTTGGAATGCAATAAAACTGTTTTCAAAGCAACAGGAAAAGTGATGCGGATTGTTGTGCTTTGCTAACCTAAAAGTGTCGCAATTTGCTACGGTAAATTTAATTTCTTAAATTAGCTTTTACATTGACTTTTATTATTCCTTTTTTCTATTTCTTTACTTTAGTATTTCAAACTCGTACATGCGTTTCTGTTTTGCTTTTTAATGTTTTTCTTTTGTTTTCTTAGAAGCCATACTTTTCTGGCAACGTCTCTTTAAGTAGAATTTGCCTTTCTTTCGTTGTGCCACTGTTTGTTCCTGTGTTGACTCGCACGTCTTACTTGCGCCTCATGTATTGCCAACTTTTAGGCTGCTTTTTTCTTTTTCCGTCTTCTCACACTGGTGCAAGTTTTGGAATCAGTCTTTCTACACAGTGTTTATCCGAGCAGCATCTTCCAAGTGGAACTCTTAGAGCTCGGTGATTGCTAACAGTGAAACAAGAAAAAGAGGGAGAAAGACTGAGAAGACCTCTTCTTTTCGGTAGTAGCTCGTCTTGCCATAAGAAGAGAGAAGCTTCTGCTCTTCTCCAGCGCAGTGATACACTCCGCCCCAATGTTTGCCCAGCCAATGGAACGGAGTTCAGCAGCAGTACTCTGTGATTTAGCACTGCTCGGATGTGCTTTCGGCAACTGAGAGAGTAGCCGTATCATCATTTGCACAGAGCAGAAGAGAACAGCACCGTGGATGTGCTCTTGGAGATGAGTACCAGGAGTGAGGGCGAGTCTCTCTTTGCCTATCTCTTTTGAGCCTGCAACGTGACGTCACACTAGAAACTGAATGTGCGCCTCCTTTCTAAACTATCTCCTCTATCTAGTGAAAAGGATGAGACATCTGAGGGCAGATGTAGAGGACAGTACTGTAGAGCACTGGGGAGCATCATCAATTGATCCTGGTTGAGTTGGCGACAGAGGCAACAAATAGACAGGGAGACTAACGGGATGGCACTGTGGTGTAACATGCAATGGGTGCACAGAGGCAGTGGGGCGCATTGAAGTGCACCCTGTAGAAGCTGGCGGTCCTGCAAGCCTCGTAGTGGGATACCGTCCCATTGTCACCTTTCTCTTCGTCTGTCTTGTCTCCTCCCTGCCGCTATCACTGCCAGTCGCTATCCAATTGGATCTTCACTCACTGCCACACACACACACACATACTCCACACTGGCTTTCTCTCTCGATCCCTCTCTCTCTTTTTCCCTTTCTCATCTGTGCCTCGTCTTCGTCCGTCTGCCTGTCTCTGTGGTAGTGCTTTGAGTTCCACTGCAAAGTGCTGCCTGTCTCTCTTTCTCCCTCTCTGTATGTGTGTGTCTCATCGTCTGCTGTGATCCTCGAGCACTCCTTGAGCATACGCAGCTGCCGCTTCTCTGGCGCAATACTGTCACCTCATCTTCAGTCTGCCGCCAAGTGTCATCTGCTGTGCATCGTCCACTCTACCACTGTCCCCTTTGCTTTTAAAGGTTTATCAAGTAAATCCAAACTGTAAATTGTTGCTAGTTGGCTTTATGAGTAATCATCTTCACCGGTAGAGTAGTGTCTTCACCTTTCTTTGCCTCATCCTCTTTCTGCTCTGTTCTTCAACCCGGATGCAACTTAGTCACCGCAGTTGTACAGTTAATCGCTTTTAAGCGTGCCCAACTTATTATTATTATTATTAGTGGAAACCACGTAAACCTCCCACGAGTGATTTATCTCTCTAGCATTAAAAACATTGTGCAACAACTGGTGCGCATTTTTGACATTTTCTCCGTTTTTCACCATCTCAACTTCTGCGTTTGTCGGCTTTCTAGTTTAATTTGTCAGCTCCATTTCCCCTTCTTTTACCGTACTCTTTTTCATTCTAAATTTCTAGCATTCTGCGTAAGTAATTGCTTCTCAGTTGTTAACCAATTTTAATTTTTAAATTAATTGTCTGAAAATTTTTCTATTAACAACGTTTTTAGTTAAGGTAATGGCGTTTGTGTTTCTTTTCTTGCTCTTCCTTTTAACTAAATCCAACGTTAACCACTGTAGCAAGGTTTTTTATCGATTGAAAAGTTTTGGTACCTAGGAAAAAGCAGCTCAAACTGGAGACGGGATTCGGCAAAGTTCCCTCTTTGACTTATCGCTATCTCACTGGGTGCCCTGTGTTTGATTGATTTGTTTCTACAGCATATAAGTGCTCTTCGTTTGCTGCCAAGTATTCCGTAGTTTGCTTTCTCAGTTGCTGTATGTAATTAACTTCTAGATCACAGTACCAGAACTGCTCTCCAAACAGCTTGACTGCTTGTTGGTGCTAGCTGATACTTTTCCCATCTGCTGTTTAGCGCCTTTGCTTTGTCGTGGTAGCGGAAAAATCGATCGATCGATTTGCCAAATGTCCAGTCGCATGCTTCACACTCTGCAGATGAATCTTTCAAGTTGGGCTACCTAAACTTGACTGGTTGAAATGTACATATCTCAGCGTTTTTTGTTTTTGTTCAGTTAAGTTTAGGTCATTTTATTTTGGCTAACATTTTTTCTAAAAACCGTGTGGCAGGTTTCATCAAAAGCTTGACTTTCATTTATATAAATGGACTCACTTGCCAAATTCTCGCTGGTAACCAGAAATGCAGTTCAATTGGCGCTCACTTTGATTTGATTTCAGTTAATTTATTTATTCGATTTTTCTTCAGTTTCTCTGTTGTTGATTGTCGCCTTTTGACTTTTGCTGGTCGCACATTTGTTTGATTATTTATTTCGAGGTGTTGAAAATTGCAACAATGCTTTACTCCGCCTGAAACAGTGAGCAGTGCAAGTGCACTCTTGAATCAATTTATTTGATTTGATTTGCCGACAGCAAGAGAGCAATTCGATAAATCGAAGTTGCCATTGAATTGGCAAATGGAAGGCTGACACTTCACTGGCAAGTCTGCCACACTGGTGGGCGCGAGCACAGCACATGAATTCTCGCTGTCGCTTTCTCTCTTTCTTTCTCTACCCAAAAGTAATCAGTGCAAATCACAGTGGCGTCAATTGCTGTATAATAAATTGGCGTCATTAAGTTTAAATGAGTGGCCACCACTGGTGCTGGACCGATCAGGACGACAACAGCCCTCGCGACGTCTTCCTAGCGAACGTGGACACACGCACACCAGCCTGGTCATTTTCTTGCTCATTTATAACGAGAAGCTACTAGACGAACAGGCCACTGGACGAGTTTTACTCAATGAACTGTTTTATTTCAACTAAAATGTTTTGATGTGTTGCGTAGAGTTTTTACTTTGGGTGGTATAAATTTCATTTGTTTCTTTGTAATCTACAAAGGAGCACCTTGTACTGATTCACTGCTGTCCACCGCTTTATCTATATAAGCTTTATCTACTTTTTTACCGTTACTTTGCTGTTGACGTTGCAAACTTAACAACACCAACAACCGAAAAGACTGTTTGTCTATTGAAGCCAGACAACTTGTGCTACCGCTGTCAGCACAAAAAAGGTTTTCAAGAACAGCATCACAGCAAGAACTGGACTCACTTATAGACTAGTCTAGTTCAAGCGGACTTTGGTGACGATAAGATCTTGTTAATGGCACTCCATTAGGGACTGCGATTTGTGTGATTATGTGACGAGTGGCCTTATTTTTTTTGTCATTGTGAATTTCTACTCTCAGCTGTATCAGCAGTCTTCCTCAACACAGTTCGCACTGCCCATTTGAAAAGATAAAGTGGTCTTGATAAAACAGTCAGCCTGGTTTTCCTATGTGCTGTGCCTATAGAAATTGAATTATTAAGTTGACGCTCTACGTTTGTTGAACAGGGGTCTTGGCAAACTACTGCTCCAACTTTTGGAGCGAGTAGTCCTGGTCAACAGTGGCCACTTAATGATGCTGCTGGTAATGAGGAAAGGGACTGGAATCAGACGATGACTTGACTGGTCAACACAGCAAACAGAGGCTCACCGAGTAATGAACTGACACTGGTCGCATTGCACGCCGACAGTCGCCTCAGTGAATGGCAACAAACGCACGCGCCCTCGATTAGTGTTAAATGGTCTCCTGAGAAGTTTGGAAGGTCTGTTTGCTGCATGCTAAGATTTACTGTTTTTCGGTGCTATTTGTGTTTTTTGTCGCAGCAAAAAAATATTCTACTTTAGGCAATGTGTTTATTTGTTTAGCTGCAGAAGCAGCAACAGCGGGGCAGTCATATTTGGCGCTCCTTTCAGGATGTGCAACACTTCACGGGGTCATATGATGAGTTTGACACTTGCCAAGTCCTCTGAGAGACTCTTTTCTTGTCCTCATTCTCATTCTTCAGACGCCTCCAATCTGCCATCGATCTGCCATTTGACATTTCCTGTCTGCCTGCTAAATTAAGTAACGGAAGGATGTTGTTGGAAGGATGATAAAAGTCAGTGATAGTCGGTTCAAGTTTGTCCGCAGATTCTATTTGTTGTTGGCAAATTAGCCATGACTAATTGGGGAGAAGAAAGCTGTAGTTTGGTTGTTGCGTTCCTGTCGAACAGTGATTTGTGTTAGCTTTGGTGGAGGGGATGCTATCCTCGCACTTTGTCAAGTTGACAATCGTCCAATCGTCCGCGTGTCATCCGCTGCTCACTGTTGACTGGTGAATTGGCTCAGACGAGGGAACGAGAGAGAGAGAGAGATGATGCAGATGGCAGATGCTTTTCTCTCTTTCGTTTTAGCTCGATCTGTTTAGCTTCAGTTTTTGGCAGTTGTCATGTTTGACTAGGGTGTTGGCAGACGTTTGCTTGCAAAACCTTTGCATTTCATTTTTTTGTTGTTGATCTATTCACCACTGTCATTTACTTTTTGCCAACCATTGTCTTTGTACAGACAAACAGCGCCAAGGTGGAAGATTCTCTCTTTGCTAATTGGTGTCTTTAATATGTTTGTACAGATACAAGGAAATGTAGAAAACTAATCTAGGCTAAAATTTTTGTCCTCGCTTTTGCTGCCTCTACTTCTGGTGATTTCACATCCGTTTGAGATAACAGCTCTGGGGTGTGAAGTGTGCCTTCTTAGATGTGTCTTTGCCCAGCCCAAAAATGACATCCTTCTTTGGTGACTGTCACTCACACATCGAACTGTATGCTGTTTTTCCCCATTTTGGCGTCCTTGTCCAATTAGTAAAACGTGCTAATGCTGTAGCTTGAGAGATGTGTTCTTCCTCAAGCAAGTATACACAACGGGAGATGTCCACTTTGTCTAGTGTCAACTTTTTTCACTGTCAAACTATGTTAAACCGGGAATTCTTTCTAATGAGGCCATTCGCTTTGCTTTTTTTGTTTACAGAACTTTCTTATGAAAACATCTGTTTACTGTCTGCTGAACCAATGATTACCGATCTTCTTTCCGCTTCGGCGTTGCCCGCCAGTTTAACATTGGGCGTCAATCTGCGATCTTCAGGAGGCTCCAGGCAACCGTCGTCAATGGCGCCCTCAATAATATCGCCAGCACTGTTTTCTCCTCAGTCGAACGGTCTTCCCAGCGGGGCCACAGCATCGTCTTCTACATCATCCTCTCGTGGTCTGGCTTCTCCCTCCTCCCACCACCAGTCTACCCATTCATCCTCACTTCAATCCAACCACTCATCATCTTCCTCCAGTCAGCTGTACCGCTACATGAAGCAGCAGTATCATCTACCAGACAAACTTGACCTCATTGATTTGTCTGGTGAAGCAAATCTCTCCTTTAGTGCAAAGTCACCTACCTTTCCTAATGACCAACTGGGCATTTGTGCCGCTTGTGATCTTGCCCAGTACACTACTTTTGGCCCCTTTTCTGCCAAGATTGCCAAAACTCGGCAAGATTTAAGCAACGAAAATATTGCTTTGAAGGTAAGTGTGCCTGTGTCGCTTTCACACATCGAATACCCTTTTTTGTTGTGTCCTTTTCAAGTTTTTTTTGTAAATATGCGCTGTTTTCAGTGTGTTTTTGCCTATTTACTTTAGTTTTGTCTGCGGTATTTGACAACGGAAGCAGAACATTTTTTTGCTCAGCTTTAAGACTGTTTACAACAACTTACGAATTGGCTTCGTTAAGCATCTATTTCTAGAGATTTGTAATGAATAGAAGTTTTAACGTATTTGATTTGCCGTAGAGCGCTGCATGCTAGGGCGGTCACAGGGCACTACTGTTTTTGGCATCATTGTCGTTAGTGCTAGTGATGATCGTCAAGAAGAAATTGCCACTGTCTGAAGCCGCTTCAATAGTTTGTTCGCTTAAAAAAATTAGGCTATTGTACAAGTTCACGTTGGAGGTGCTACTTTTTGAACTGTTTGCTTGTCTGTTTTGTCGCGGCAAACGGCAAAGGTGTTCCGAAGATCATAAAACACACCAAACACCATAAAGTGCCTTTTTGTGCGTCGTGCATTGTGCCAGCATTACATAAGTGGCTCTTAATTTGCCAGCTCTTTTTTGTGAGTTAGCGGCAAGCCACTTTTGGAACTTGTCTCTCTTTCTCTCTTTGTGTATGTGAGTGTGTGCGTGTTTGTGTGCATCTCTTTGCCAACGACAGGTTCGGTGTGTCATTGCGGGGAGTTAGGTAAATAGCTGCAGTGCAGACTGCTTCACAAACTTTTTTGATGATAGTGCTGACAGCAACAGCAGCAGCATCAGCAGCAGCAGTAGTAGCGGTAGTTGTAGTGGTAGGAAAATTACTTGCAATATTGCAGATTGAGTGTATTCGAAAAAGCAGTGACAGGTAAATGGGGGACTCTGTGCGCCCGCCTGATCGGATGCACGGCTCGTGTTGTATGCTTTCTTGCTCTTTGTTGACTTGCTGCAAAGATGGCCTGTTCGTTTGCTGCTAGCTTTGCCTGCCTAGATTATTGATGTCGTTTCCTGGGCACAATTCTCTCCTTCCCTTCAGTTTGCATATTACCTTTTTAATGTGCTCCTGGTTCTGGAGCTGCTCTCTCCTCATCTCCTCAAACTTCAGCAAGCAAAGGTGACCAGCTGTTACCAGAAAGTTATTGATAGCAATATGACCGCCTAAATGTTGCCGTATTTGGCGCGGCACACCAGCTTCAAACGCTGCCGATCAGCCAAGTTTGCTTTACACTGTGCTCCTTTTCTCTCTCTCTCTCTCTCTCACTCACTCACTGCCATTCACGGAGAATTGACTCGAACAGTGATCGTGCGTTTGTTGACTGACGTCAAACACACACTGAAGCGCACTCCGGAAAAACTGACAATGTCTCCCTCGATGTCTACCTTCCAAAGGTCACCAAGTGTCCTGCTCTGCTATCTCTCAGTGCACCGGTGAACTCGCGTGGCTTGGCCCTTGACGTGAGGTGGCCCCTCTCTTTACTTGCTATTTGCGCAAACTTCCAAATTTACTTATTATGTCTATTAGCATTCGGTGATGAGGAGCACAACTTTCAGAACTACTTGACTTGCAGACTGGACTGATCCTCACCATCGGCGGCTTACTGTTGGTGTGTGCCCTCTGCCAGATCAACTGCCGGTTTGCTTGACCAGCCTTCAGCGTTAGCAGTCAGTGGTCATCGATCTTGTAAGCCTCGAGATGGTACCGCACTGTCTTGACATGTGCCGGTCATTTGTATCGAAGGGACACAGAGGGCACCCAAACCTCCCTGAACCTAATGCCGTCTGTGTCTGCCACTTTGCCGGTTGCATTCGTTCTCTGATTCTCCCTCGGATTCACATTTTTTGTTTCGATCAGTGATGTGGTGTATGAATTATTGCCAGCAGACCTAAAGACCGACCAATCAAAATGTCTACCACACTTGTGTGTGTTTATATAAAAAAAACCTAAAAACGTTTGTGCGGCTAAAGTTAGAGTAGCGATGAGTTTGAGGCAAGAAAGAAAAAGAGAGAAGGGCCGAATTGATTAGTGTCAATTGAATTGGAAACGCGTTTGCAGATTTGCTCAATGGTGGCCGTTTAGAAAGTTTGAGACGTTTTTCGATGGCCCATTTGAGTTGATCAAAAATTTTCTAAAATTGCTTTTTGATTATTATATTATCTTTTTTATATTTGTTTCACAATTCCTGCAAGTGACTATCTCAATATGTAGAATTTGTTTTTTTTCAATTTTTTAAAGATAATTGCCTACTGAAAAGCACAAAACAGACATTTAATTTATTGAATGTTCTTGTTACTCTTCCAAGTGGAAGCAGTATCTGTACTGTTTAGTGACGCATCAAGAAGAGAAATGTCCTCCTGACCAGCAGATCGGCTCTGCTGTTGGTGTGCGTCAGCTTGTGGCAATGGCCACTTCGAAGTAGACCATGACGAGCCGAATAATAGGATTGATGACGATATGGCCCCCTTTATTCTATTCTCGCAATATGCTGCTGCTCTTGCTATATTACACGGGTGGCCATAGTTGCCAGTCCATAAGCTCACCGGTGGTCCTAATCTACCCCAGCAGTGTGTGTGTGTTAGAGTGCAGCCGATTGCATCCGCTACAAGACCGTTTCTCTGTTTGCCTGAACGCATCCCTTTGATTAACCTTTGGCGCCATTCTTTTCCTTCTTCTCTTCGACACAAGCTGTCTCTCTCTTTTGCGCGCTCATTACCAAAGGAGGTCAGTCTTGTTCAATTCGCTTCAGCTTCTGCTCTGTGCAGTGTCTGTTGACTTTGGGGCTGTGAAAGCAGCATCGTCAGCAGACCGCCAGATTTCCTTAATTGGAGGGCCATTTATTTTATTTAGTGAAAGGCCGAATCGGTTTCTCTTGATATGAGTGTGTCACCGCTGTTGGGTGCTCGGTGTGACAGTCGTTTTGCTAACTGCTTGTAGCTGGTGTTTGCTTTACGAGCAAACGATGAGCTTTTATGAGACACGAGGTGCTCACCAGTGCCATCGATGCCATCGGGAAGCATTCTTTCTTTTGCACTTCTCTTGCGACATTCTCTCGGTGTACCCTCTCTCTTTCTTTTTCTGTCTACCACTAAATTATGAGACATCGGCATTGAACATGGTTTCTTTTTGTATCGTTATCGTGGGCAAGGTCTGTGCCCCTCTTATTCCGATCCATAAGTCAATTGGCCCCTTCTGTGCAACGACTGCCACTGCATGAGACGCATGTTTTGGGCACTTTGAAGAAGCCATTAATCACCCTGTTTTTATTACTTTAGGCCAACAGCGAAGAGCTGTTCAGTGTACGTGTGTAGTTGAGCTGCAATCTTTTCTTTATGAGGTGCCTCTCTTCTTCTTGAATGCTGCTTCAAACTACTCTTGTAACTAGCATCGGTTAATGTTTGGTCAACCACTTTAAAGGAACCGACATGAGGTTTTGTGTCAGTTTGCTTATTCTATGCCTCATTATGCACTTTGCACTTGATTGCTTAGGAGAGATTTTTACTCGTGAGTTGCACAAATGTATCAGCAAGTGTCTGCCGGTTGTTCTTGGATAGTTGAAAGCAGGATGCTTTAAAAGATAGGTTTCCTTGACGTGTGTTAGATACCACCACCAGTTTAGTGCAGGGACAAGGTTGATGTAGAGCAATGAAGGGCACTATGCAACTGGCATCGTTGACGCGACTACAAACAGTGGGAATTTGCTTTGCCCACAAATTGCTTGCCTATTTTACCGGTCGACATTTATCAACACTGTCTAAAACTCTTTTGCCAGAGTGAAATCACACAAAAAAGAATAAAGTCGTAGTTTGTCATTGTCACATCTTTCTAAGCAAATCAGACAAGAATCAAATGATAAACTTTGAGCTAATGGTTTGCAGATGGTTCTTAGAACTTGATTTTCTTTTTGTAGTGGCCAGATATAACTGGTTATTGGCTCACAAAAGCAAAAATTAGCTTTTTGCTATCTCATTCAATCGGGTGCCTCTCTACTCGCATCTTTTGCTGTGACGCCAAATCGTATGTGTGTGCTTTCTTTATAGGGCTGCGCTGATTGGGTTGCATTTTGTTAGAGAACTGCCATTTACTTTCGGGTATATAGCTGCCTTTAGTTCAAAATTGCCATTCTGGTTGGGAGCATTGCACCGGAAAGCTGGGCGTCATCAGACAGTGCCGTCATTTGTTTCCATTCCTCTCCATATAGCAAACACTGAAGAATCCCTTTTTGATTTTTTGCAGTTCTTGAATACACTTTTGCAGTTGACATACAAAACTACTTTTATTTATGTTTTTTGCTTGTTTCCGCTATTTTGTGGGCGTAAATAATTGGCTCCCTTTCCAGTGCTTTTCCCCCTTCAGTGCACAACTTTAGTTTGAATGAAAGCTGGTCGTCTGCAATTGAATGGTAGTAAAAATGGCAAATCGCAGAAAAATTGAACAGTCGACTTGACAGGTTATTAGCTGATTAGCTGTGGTTTCCTCTGTGGAGTTTAGATTCTCTATTTTCCATTTGTTTTGGTGCACCTGGCAACGCTGATCGAGAAAGGTTCTATTCACTGTTTACTGGATTGCTTGAATGATTTGCTAGCTAATAATTATTGGTTTCACTACACGGAAAAGAAATATTTGACAGGTTTCAATGCCACTTTTGGATGATTCTGGCAATTTATTTTAGTTATTAGTTTATTACATTATTTTTATTTTTACAAACACTCTGAATAATATCATTTTATACTTTTTATCTGGTTTTTTCCTTTTCATTAATCATTTTCTTTTTCATACTGGTTTCTGTTATAATGAGGATTACTAACTTTGATTTTCTAACTTTTGCTAGTTTATACTTTTAATCTCTTTCATATACTTATCAAAATGTAATTAGATGAATGATTTTAACTAATGAAAATTTTATTGTTGACAGGATGCATTAACTGGACGGTTATTTTTTGTTTGATTTATAAACAAAAATTTGTTCTAGAGGATAGCAAAGTAATGAGTAGTGAATTCGTAAAAGTGCATACACGATCCGTTTAAATGCAGTGACCCTTTTTAGAGGCCATGATTAATGACTGATTAATTATTAGAAAGAATCATTAATTAGAATATATATTAATGGTGATGACAGCTTGGTTTATCTACTAAAAGATTGTCTCAAGTTTTCATGATCGATGTGAACTTCTTTTTAACTCTTCTAATTCTTAGAGGTTACAAAGTTTGAAGAATTTTATTAAATATTTACATTTTTAATATTTTGCGTTTTATTTTTTCTTTATCATCAACTTTATAAATATATGTGCAGATGTAACACGTGTTGGAAATCAACGAGGCAGATAATTCTCTAGTTAGCATCAATTGGCTACATTGCAAACAGAAAACGGTTAAAATGAAAAGGGATGTGCTTGGTCAGGCTTGTGCCGAGTTTTGCTTGTCCACGGTGTTTAATTGTTTGGAATTAATTGAATTAGTTAAGCCTTGTGGGGTAAACACGTTGGGGTGAAGCTAAAAAGAAAGCGAGGGCAAACTGTCTCACGCCTCGCTTGGGCGTCACTTTGAGATGCGTTGGGCTGTTTAGTGTGCCGTGGAGAGAGGGCTTTCAAAAGTTGGCATTGCCTAGCAGATGAGACAGTGACAGTGAGCAGAGCTTGCTGAGAGAATTGTTGAAGCCTCCGATCAAGTCCCAGGGTGACAATTATCGCCTGGCTCTATCGCCAGTTCTGATCCTAAGAGCACGTCTCTTTTTGGTTGCTCTGCCAGCACTGAGAATCCCATGCTGCACAGCTCTGGCCATTATCGAAGTGTGAGGCCGCATCCAATTACATGTCAGGCATGATCAATGGTGGCCTACGGTGTGGTCTCTCTCTCTCTCTCTCTCTCTCTCTCTCTCTCTCTCTCTCTCTCTCTCCTAGCAAACCAAGCATCTCCCTCTCCTTCTCTCTTTCACAGATTGAGTGTCAAGTGTGACCAATAGACGGACGCACGCCTGTCGTCAATGCGCTGTTCGGCAATGGTGAAATGTACTCTGGAGGCAGAGTGAATCGATGCGAATCGGTGACTGCCTCACTGATGACTTTATCATCTGCCGCATTCTTCCTCTCTTAACCATTACACGGCAGTCGCACTAATGGCTCCTCACATCCTAATGCTCGGCGCCAGCAGGCCTAAAGGACTGAGCGCACTGACTGGATGATGACTCGATGACTGCCAGCAACCCACAGTGAACATATGGATTTGGTGCCTAATTGAGTGCGTTTACAGTTAACAGCACCAAATAGTGGTAAACTGTGCACTGAAAACATTTGACTGGCAGACGCACACAAATGTACTTGTACAATGCAATGATGATACTGCTAGTGGCAGAAGACAGATACTGTCCGGCAGGGAAATGTTTTTCCTAGAATTCAATTACCGCATCTCTGAATCATCTGCTCATTGAACTGCTTTTAGATGCACCACAAATAATTATTTTTGCCAAATAAAGTGTTTCTCACCGCGGTGGTCTGCCATTAATTAACCTTTGACACATCAACACCCTAGACCCTTTCGCCTGCACTTCGGCCACGTGTCATGTTCTTCCTTTGAGCTGCAGTGTTGCCATTCTCTATCATATGTCAGTCCTTGGGCACAACATTGCATTGCCACCACTGAGTGCGAATCGATTGATCATTGGCACATCGTGCGCTGTTGTGACATTGAGACTGCTTGGTGGCCAGACGGCTGCCTGGTTACCTCTCTGTTGTGTTCGCGATAAAAAGTGAATAGTCGTGTTGGTTGTGGTGGTGGTGGTATTAGATGGTCTGTCGTGAGACGACATGAAAAGGCAATTTGCACAGAAGATACTATGTGTCAGTGACACGTGTCATTGTTGAAGAAGGGAGTTTCAATTATGTGGTTTGGCACCAATGCACAGTTACCACATTATTTTCGAAACATTAAAAGTTTTTTAATTTTTTTTGTTTAGTCGAAAGCAATCAGATGGCAGCACAGGCGGCATGTTTTTAATTTTTTGTGAAACGCTTTTGATTTTCTTTTTTCTCAGCCGTCAACTTTGATTTACATCATTTAGACATTTTTGAAGCTAGTCTAGTAATTAGTTCTTTAATTAAGAAAGTTTATTCTGAACTAACTAATTGAAAAATGCAAGAACTTTTTGCAGTTGATACGTAAAATTCGTATTGTTTTCATTTACTAAGAAATTACATCTTTTCAGGTGACCGACCGATCAAACTCATTTAATGCCTGGGCCGAACTGCAAGATCCCTATGTTCTACGTTGGATGCCACTTATTCGCAAATCTAAAACTTCATCAGATTCAAATGAAGCAAACAAAAGAAACACCAACACCATTTTGCTTCTCTTCAGAGGGCAGGTAAGAACTGAATTTCATTTTTTTCGCAATCTCAAAATCACTCAGAGGTGTTGATTAATTCACTCTGCTCTACTTTTGAGCTATTTTTTACCATGATGTACACGGCAGCTGTAGTGCATGTTGGAATATCTGTTTAGACGGTCTATTGTTCAGTTTTTTTGCGCTAAAATTTTGAGATGAACATCGCCAAATGTATTGCTTGAGGATTGATACTGCTGGCGAGTGTCTGTGTGTTCCCTCTTTAGGCTGCTGTTGATCTAAATTAGCACTATTAATTTGAGTGATTTGTTTCGTGATGATGATGTTTTTCGTTTGTTATTTCTGTCGCCATTAGTCAAAACTAGTGGCTTGTCAGTTGTCAGCATTTTGCATGGATGCTATTTGATGAACTCGCTTTGCCAATGGTGATGGTATTCGATCGATGGGGCAAGCGCCGCAATCCGGCACTTGCACCAACCCTTTAGGGGCGATCAGCGGCCCTTGACCAATCTCAGTAATAGCCCCGGTTGCTTTTTGGACAGTTCTGCTCTACGCTGCAGGCTTCTGAAGTGATCACAGGCGATCTCATCAGCAGACTAATGGTAAATAGTGCTCCAATGATGGACAGCACAGGCTACCTTGCTACTTTGAGTCCTCCACTGTCGAATGATGCGGCATTTTGGTGGAGTAGTAGTAGCCCTCTTTGGCGGCGCTCTCCAGTGATGTCTCTTGAAACACGATCTCCTCGAGAGTTAATCGAGAGTGAGAGCTCTCGCAAGCCAGCTCGCGCTCGCCACGGCGAATTATCACTCACTCACAGGTAGGCCAGTGTGTTCACGAGTGCTAATCGAGGCACTTGCCTACTCTGCGTTCGTCTGCTGTTTTTGCCGTTGTTGATCTAATTTATATTGGCCACCGATTGTGCGTCGCGACGCCAGCAGTGGCCGCCGTCAGCTGCATCAACGCGTCGCAGCAGCAGTGTCTAATCGAATATATCTATTAGAGATATCTGCAGTGACTTGCCTGTAGACATTTGATACAATAATTGCTACGAACAGCAGGCCTGATCCCTTTGATGCGCGCTGCCTGGCGCGAGTGGACGCAAGTCTGCCCATCTATCTTCTCATCTCACTCACTCTCCTTTACTCTTTCGCCTCTGCCCTAATGCCCACTGTCTACGCTCTATTATTGCTCGTAGTGTGCGCCAGTGTGCAGCTTTCATTCACTCATTGGCATCTATCAATCGAGTAGCCGGCACAAGTGAAGAGGGGGCAGAGAGAGAGAGAGAGAGAGAGAGAGAGAGAGAGAGAGAGAGAGAGAGAG